>Ga0315281_10000053_pt1 | contig 130237 bp, 124 predicted proteins | sample YL17G07_0_MG_FD_204540 | JGI IMG/M metagenome (GOLD analysis project Ga0315281, IMG submission 204540) | Sediment microbial communities from Yellowstone Lake, YNP, Wyoming, USA - YL17G07_0 | ecosystem: Environmental > Aquatic > Freshwater > Lake > Sediment | place: USA: Wyoming | collected...
GCGGGCACGTCCTGGCGTTGCGATGCAATATCACCGTCCGACCTCCTTGGAGTCGCTGATGGCCTTCACAACCACCAGCCTCCAAGGCAGGTCGGACGAACAACGCTCCTGGGACTTACAGCTAGGGCCGCGCGTCACGCGGCCGGAGCATGGCTACCGGCGTGGGTGCGCCGCTTCGAGGTCGGCGAGCAGGTCGAGAAGTCCTGCGGCTTCCCATTGCCGGTTCCGCTTGGCACCGCTCAGCGGCAGCAGCACTCCTGCCTGAACGAGGTGGTCGATCGCCTGCTGAACCCTCGGCTTCGCTCTCTGGGTGAGCGCGACTCCGACGGCGGTCGAGATGATCGGGTGCCCCGGCAGCTCGGCTATCAGCAGCCACGCGGCCGCGTCCCGGCGCGTCACGATCCCGCGCAGCCGCTTCTCCCAGTCCGCTTGCAGCGCCTGCACCTGCGCGAGGTACGAAGCCGCGAGCTCGGCGGCGCGCGCGGCGGCGACCGCGAACGCCTCCAGCCAGCGGTCTTCGCGGCCCTCCCGGAACGCGACGAGCCCTTCGGTGTAGCGGCCCTTGTCGGCGGCGAGCACGATGCTGATCGGCGGCACGTAGTCGGGCGCGATTCCGCGCCGGCGCAGGATCACCTGGACGAGCGCGCGGCCGGTGCGGCCGTTGCCGTCGATGAAGGGATGGATGGTCTCGAACTGAGCGTGCGCGAACGCCGCCTGCGCAAGCGGCGGCAGCGACTCGTCGTTGCAGAACCCGACCAGGTCGTCGAGTAGCCGGTCGATCTCGGCGGCCGGCGGCGGGACGAACGCCGCGCCGCACGGGTTGTAGTCGTTGCCACCGATCCAGTTCTGGGTGGCGCGGATGACACCGGCTGTCCGCCCCGCGTTTGCCGCCCCTGCCAGCAGGACGCGGTGGATGTCGAGGACGTGCGCCACGCCGAGCGACTCCACGGACGCGGCCTCCTCGACCGCGAGCTGCATCGCGTCGATGTTCGCGAGGATCTCGGCGGCTTCGCTGCCGATCGAGCGGCCGGCGTCGGAGCGCGCCTCGGCCCGTGCGAGGGTGCGCGCGTCGACCTGCATTCCCTCCACCTTCGAGGACGCGATCGACTCCGTTCGAAGCAGTAACCGTGCGAGCGGCGCAAGCGCGGGCTGCGCGACCGCGTTGAGCTGCCGGATCGCGTCCTCGGCCGCCGAGATCGTCCCGGCGACCTCCGGTGCGATCGGCGGGAGGGCGTCGAGCGAGCTCGGGACGAACGCGTCGTAGGCGCACGCTCGCCGGTAGCGCGGCGGTGCGTACACCGCGGGGTCGTACTGCCAGATGCTGGGGGCGAGCGTGCCTCTCACAGGTTCCGTTCCTCTGCGCTACCCATAGTAACGGATAGGTGCTCAGACGTTACTATGGATCGCGCACGGTCGGGCTCTCGCCCGGCGCGGGCTGCGTTGGGCGACGAGATCGTCAGCCGGCCGGCGATACCGGCAAGTCCAGGAGTCGGCACACCTCCGTGACGGTTCCCCCGCCAGAGTTGACGGCATGGAGCTGCCCGCTCTCTCGGTCGTGCAGCGACGCGCGATCGCCGGCGTCGTCGTGCTCGTGCTCGCCGTGGTGCTCGTGCCGCGTCTGCTCGGTCACCGCGGCGCGGGCGCGCCGGCAGTCGCGCTGATCCGGCCGGCGCGGGCGCCGGCGCAGGCGCAGGTGCTCGTCGTCGACGTCGCCGGCGCGGTGCGGCTGCCCGGGCTACACCGGCTCGCGCGCGGAACGCGGATCGCCGACGCGGTCGCCGCGGCGGGCGGCGCCACCGCGCAGGCCGACCTCGCGCTCGTGAACCTCGCCGCGCCGCTCGCGGACGGCGAGCAGATCGTCGTGCCCGTGCGCGGCTCCGCCGCCCCCGGCCAGGGTGGCTCGCCGACGGCTCCGCTCGACCTCAACACCGCCACGCCCGAGCAGCTCGACGCCCTGCCGGGCATCGGCCCAGCGACCGCGGCGAAGATCGTCGGCTTCCGGCAGGCGCACGGGCCGTTCCGCTCCGTCGAGGAGCTCGACGCCGTGCCCGGCATCGGGCCGGCGAGGATCGAGCAGCTGAAAGGGCTCGTGCTGCCGTGACGGTGCGCGCGCCGTACCTGCTCGCCGGGGCGCTCTGCTGCGGGCTCGCCGCCGCGACCGTCGTCCGCGCGGCCGTGCTCCCGGCCGCGTTACTGCTCGTGCTCGCCCTGGCGCTCCGCGCCCCGCTCGCCGTCCTCGCGGCGGTACTCGCGGTCGCGGGCTGGTGGTGGGGAAGCGAGCGGCTGCGCGCGCTCGACCGCAGTGCGCTCCAACCGCGGGTGGGGACGGCCGCCCGCGCGGTCGTCGAGGTCCAGGAGCCGCCGCGGGCCGGGCGGTTCGAGACGCGCGTGCGCGCCCTCGTCGTCCGCTGGGGGCCGGAGCGCGTGCACGAGCCGGTGCTGCTCGAGCTGCCGGTGGGCCGCGCTCCGCCGCAGGGCGCACGCCTGTCGGTGCTCGGGGTGCTGCGTGCGCCGCGGGGGCCGTCGAACGGCTTCGACGAGCGGGTCTGGCTGCGCCGCCACGGCGTGCACGTCGTGCTGCGCGCGGACGCGTGGCGGCGAATCGGCCGACGGGGCGGCCTCGGCGGCGTCGCCGACCGCCTGCACTCGTGGCTCGCGCGCGACGGCGCCCCCGGGCTGGTGGGAGAGCGCCGCGGGGTGATCGAGGGCGTCGTGCTAGGCGAGGACCAGGGTCTTTCGGACCCGCTCAAGCAGCGCTTCCGCGCCTCCGGGCTCTACCACCTGCTCGCCGTGAGCGGCTCGAACGTCGTGCTCGTCGCGGCGGGCGTGCTCGGGCTCGCCTGGCTGCTCGGCGTCTCGCGGCTCGCCGCCGAGGTCGGCGCGCTCGCGGCGATCGGCGCGTACGTGCTCGCCGTCGGGCCGCAGCCCTCGGTGATCCGGGCGGGCGTGGCGGGCGCGCTCGCATCGCTCGCGTGGCTCACCGGCCGCGAGCGCGACCGCTGGTACGCGCTGCTCGTCGCCGCGATCGTGCTGCTCGCCTGGAACCCCTACAACGCGCTCGATCCGGGCTTTCAGCTGTCGTTCGCGGCGGTGGTCTCGATCTTCGTGCTCGCGCCGCGCTTCCGCCGCGTGCTCGAGGGCTACCCGCTGCCGTCGCCGCTGCGCGGGCCGGTGTCGATCTCCGCGGCGTGCGGCCTCGGCACGGCGCCCGTCTGCTGGTTCCAGTTCCATGCGATCCCGCTGCTCACGGTGCCCGCGAACGCCGCCGCCGCGCCCGTCGTCGCGCCGATGCTCGCGCTCGCGCTTCTCTCCGCGCTCGTCGCGCCGGTCGCGCACGCGCCGGCCGGGCTGCTCGCCGGGCTCAACGGGTGGTGCGCCGCGTACCTCGCGGGCTGCGCGCGCCTCTTCGGCGGCCTCCCCGGCGCGCAGGTCCGCTCGTCCGCGGCGGCCGGCCTGCTCGCCGGGCTCGCGCTCCTGGCCGCGGCCTATGCTTGGCGTCGTGGCGACGGAGCTGAAGGCGGCCTATCTTCTCACCGGTAGCGACCGGCCGAAGATCACACGGGCGCTGCGCCGCCTGCGTGACCGCATCGGCGACGACGCGACCGAGCACCTGAACGCCCGGGATGCGTCCGCCGAAGACGTGATCGCGTCGTGCAACTCGATGGGCCTCTTCGGCGGCGAACGGCTCGTGATCGTCGACGAGGCCGAGCGCTGGAAGGCGGCCGACGTGAAGGAGATCGCGGCGTATCTCGCGGCGCCCGCCCCGGCGACCGTGCTCGCGCTCGTCGCCGAGGAGATCAAGGCGGACGCCGCGCTTGCCAAGGCCGTTGCGAAGGCCGGGCAGGTCCTCGCGTATGACGTGCCGAAGCGCAAGCTGCCCGAGTGGGTCGCCGAGCAGTTCGGGCGCTACGGCGCGAAGGCCGACGCGGACGCGTGCCGGGCGCTCGTGGAGATGGTCGGCGACGACCTCGACGAGCTCCAGAGCGAGATCGACAAGCTCTCCACCTGGGCGGCGGGCGACCCGATCACGCTGCGCGACGTCGAGCAGATGGCGGCCGGGCGCGCCGAGACCGCGATCTTCTCGCTCACCGACGCGTGGGGGAGGCGCGACGTCGCGGGCGTCCTCTCCGCGGCCGAGGCGATCATGGAGCGCTCGCTCCGGCCGCGTTCCGGCGAGCTGATGCGGATGATCGGGTCGATGGTCAGCCACGTCGGCCGGGTGCGTCGCTGCCAGCGGCTCGCCGAGCAGGGGATCCGGCCCCGCGACGCGGCGGTGCAGCTGAAGATGCATCCGTTCGTGGCCGAGAAGGCGTTCGCGCAGGCCGCGAACTTCTCGTCGGAGGAGCTGGGCTACGCGATCGTGCGCCTGTCGGAGCTCGACGCCGCGGCGAAGGGCGGCTCGCGAATGCCGGCCGACCTCGAGCTCGAGCGCGCGCTGATCGACGTGACACGCCCGCGCGAGCGCGCGGCGTAGCGGACGCTACTTCGCGGCGTCGCGCTCGCCCGCGGCGACGCGGGCGGCCTGCGCCTTGCGGCGGGCGGCGGTGTTCTTGTGGAGCGAGCCGCGGGCGGCGGCCTTGTCGAGCCAGCTGACGAGCTCGCGGTGGCTCGTCGTCACGCTCGCGGCGTCGCCCTTCTCGGCGGCGTCGCGGAGGCGGCGCATGAGCGTCTTCGCGGCCGAGCGCCAGCGCAGGTTCTCGACCCGCTGGCGGCTCGCCTGGCGAACGCGCTTCTCCTGTTGTCTGATGTTCGGCATAGGCGTTGAAATGCCCGCAGTGGCGGGCCCGCAGAGGGTAGCAGCCGGGAGGATCGGCCTGCGCGCTCCCTATGCTCCAGCCTGTGAGCGACGCCGACCGCGAGCGAGACCTGCGCAGGCTCGAGCGCGACCGGCGGCGCCGGGAGAGCGGCCGGCAGACGTACTTCGACGAGGTCGGGACGAGCTTTGCGGGCGCCGGCCTGCTCGAGCCCTCGACCGAGGTGCTCCGGCCCGACCGGCTTCGGGCCGACGCAGACGCCGGCGAGGCGCCCGCGCAGCCGCCGCGCCGCCGGCTCGCGGTCTCGACGGCGATCTTCGCGGCCGCCACGGCGCTCTCGCGCGTGCTCGGGCTCGTGCGCGAGATGGTCGCGTCGTACTACTTCGGCGTCGGCGGCAAGATCAACGCCTTCACGGTCGCCTTTCAGCTCCCGAACCTCTTCCGCGCGCTCGTCGCGGACGCGGCGCTCTCGTCGGCGTTCGTCCCGGTCTTCACCGACCTGCTGGAGAAGGACCGCAAGCGCGCGTGGAGCGTCGCCTCGACGCTGTTCTGGCTGATGCTGCTCGGCCTCACGGCGCTGACGGCGCTCTTCGTGCTCGTCGCCCCGTGGGTGATTGGCGTCTTCGGCAACCCGGGCCACGACCGCGCGCTCGCCGTCGGGCTCTCGCGCGTGCTGTTCCCGATCGTGACGCTGCTCGGCGTCTCGGGGATCGTCGTCGGGATCCTGAACAGCTACGACCACTTCACCGTTCCCGCGCTCTCGCCCGTCTTCTGGAACGTCGCGATCATCGCCGGGCTCGCAATCGGCGTCCCGCAGGCGCACTCGATGAACACGAAGCTGTACGTGTACGCGGTCTCGATCCTCGTCGCGACGCTGATCCAGGTGTTCCTGCCGATGCCGTGGCTGCGCGGCCGCGACGGGAGCCTGCGCATCGTGCTCGACTGGCGCGACCCGGCCGTGAAGCGCGTCTTCGTGCTGATGGTCCCCGTGACGCTCGGGCTCGGGCTGATCAACGTGAACGCGGTGATCGACGTCTTCTTCGCGTCGCGGCTGATCGACGCGAACCTCGCCCCGACCGCGATCCAGAAGGCGTTCCTCATCTACATGCTGCCGCAGGGGATGTTCTCGGTCGCGATCGCGACGGTGCTCTTTCCCTCGCTGTCGCGCTTCGCATCGCGCGGCGACATGGCCGGCTTCCGGCAGACGGTGAGCACCGGCCTGCGCCAGATCGCGTTCCTGCTCGTTCCCGCCGCCGCCGTGAGCGCGGTGCTCGCCGATCCGATCGTGCGCATCCTCTATCAGCGCGGAGCGTTCCATCCGTTCAACACGCCGGTCGTCGCGGCCGTTCTCGCCGCCTTCAGCGCGGGCCTCGTCTTCAACGGCGCGATGCTGATGCTGAACCGCGCCTTCTTCAGCCTCCAGTCGAACTGGGTGCCGACGGCGATCGCGCTCGGAAACCTCTTCCTCAACGCGCTGCTCGACCTCGCGTTCTATCGCGTCGGCCCCTGGGGCATTGCGCTCTCCACCGCGATCTGCAACATCGCGGGCACGGTGGCGCTGCTCGTGCTGCTGCGCCGCAGGCTCGGACGCTTCGAGGGCGCTGCGATCGCCCTCACCGTGACGAAGGTCGTCGTGGCCTCAGCGGCCGTCGCCGCGGTCGCGTGGTTCGTCTGGCACCCGCTCGACTCGGCGCTCGGCCGCTCCTTCCCCGGCCAGGCCGTCTCGCTCGGGCTCGCGCTCGCCGCGTCGGTCGGCGTCTACCTCGGCGCCTGCCGGCTGCTCCGCGTGCGCGAGCTGCAGGTGCTCCTCTCGCTCCGCGCCCGCCTGCGGCGCGCGTAGGAGTAGTCGAGCGCGCGGCCTGAGCCCGGGCCGGGCGCCGGTACGATCGCTCGGCCTCATGGACCAGAGCAAGATCCGGGGCAACCGACGATGTGCAGGGACGTTTCGCGGCCATTCACGGCTGTGACCTCACCGAGACCTCACCGGCACGACGCAGCGCGGCAATCAGATCGTCGGCCGGCACTTCCTGCACCGGCATCACGTGTCATAAACGTCGAGCGTCGTCGACGCCTGCGCGTGCCCAACGCGTCCCTGAATCTCCTTCGTCGGCATCTCCTCGTGATGCCAGATCGTGATCCGCCGATGCCGCAAGTCGTGAGGGGAGTACACCGGGATACCCGCTGCGCGACATGCACGTTGCATTGCGTTGCGGAGCCCATCCTCGCTCGCCTGAGGGAACACCGGTTGATCTGACAATCGATCCTCTGGCGCGCAGGTCGCAGCAAGTTCTTCCATCAGCCAGCCCGGCATCGGAACCCACTTGGCCTTCCTCGACTTCGCCTCCTGAGTGCGGATCCGGAAGCGCGAGCCAACCTTCCCGACCGAACGAGCTCAGCCAGCAGATGTCCACCAAAGCGAGGGGAACTTCACACTTATCGCTGCGACCGGGATGGGGCCCCACAGCTGTCTGGTCCCGCAGCTGTCCGTCCGGTCCGGGTGAATACGATGCCGCCGTGCCAACTCAGAGCCAACTCTACGAGCGTCTCGAAGCCGCCGACCTCGATCCAGAGTTGTCGTGGACAGAGGCGGAGCTGCCAGAACGCGAGCGGACAAAACACGTCCACCGCCTCCATCCATACCTCGGCAAGTTCGTCCCGCAGCTCGTCGAGATCTTCCTACGTCGCCACTTCACGCGCGGGGAACGTGTGCTTGACCCGTTCTCGGGTAGCGGGACGACGCTCGTCGAATGCTCAACGTACGGCGTCCACAGCACCGGCATCGACATCTCAGCGTTCAACGTCCTGTTGGGGCGGGTCAAAACCGCGATCTACAACCCATTTGTGGTTGAACACGACCTCCGCGAAGCCCTGTCAAGACTCGACCAGTTCGTCGGCGTCGGCGCCGGCCAGCTCCCGCTTGATCCAAGCCTTGTCGAGTCGGCCTCGCAAGCCGTCACGTCGAGCGACTACCTCCGAGATTGGTACGACGTTCGGACGCTCGCGGAGCTCCTCTTCTATCGGTCACTGCTGCCGGGTTACGACAGCGGAGAATTGATGGCGATCGTAATGTCCCGTGCAGCGCGCTCAGCGCGCCTCACTACGCATTTCGGTCTCGATTTTCCAAAGAAACCACAGACGGAGCCGTACCAGTGCGCGAAGCACCGGAAAACCTGTCAGCCCACGCGGGAGGCGTACAAGTTTCTGCGCCGCTACTCGTTAGACACGATCAAGCGAGTCAAGGATTACGAACGCCTTCGATCAGTCGCCGACGTTGTGGTTCTCCACGGTGATGCCCGATCAGCTGACTACGACGCAAGGTTCGATGGGCTCATCACGTCGCCGCCGTATCCGGGGCGGATTGACTACCACGAGCAACACCGCTACGCCTATGAACTACTGGGCCTCGTTGACCGCCGACCCGAAGAGATCGGCGCGGCGGCCAGGGGTACCAGCAAAGCGGCAGTTGTCGAGTACGTCGAAGACATGGTGGCGGTCTTCGACAACGCTCGACGTCATCTCAAGAAAGGCGCACCAGTCATCATCGTCATCGACGACGCGCGGAGCCTTTATGACGACATTGCGCGCGAAGCCGGCCTCAGAATCGTCGAGAGACGCAAACGCCATGTGAACCGTCGGACTGGGCGCCGCAACGGCGAGTTCTTCGAGGAGATCATCCACGCCACCGTCTAGGTGTCGAGAAGGTACGTCTCGATTTGCTCCCGATACGAATCGCCCACCCGTACGGCGATCTCGAGCAATGCATCCCATGTCCCGGGGCCGCCGAGCCGCTCCCAAAACTCTGCGCCGATGAGCACAACCGGGTCTGACGCCATGTTGAACCAACGCTTCGGGAACGAATGGCCGTAAGCGGCCCTTGTACCCCAAAGGTTGAACGGAAGGGCGAAGAATGCGCACGCGCGGCCTTCCATCGCTGAGAGCTTGAACATCTTCTCCTTCGACACTTTCGTCTGATCCGAGTTGGGCTTGGGCGACTTGATCTCGTAGTAGGAGTGGCCTGAGGTTTGCGACGCCGTATCGCCGACCGCTACGTCCACAGTCACCTGAGAGGGCTCCGTCGGTCCTGACGCGGCGGCGAATACCTCGGCGATCTCCGCATCCCAATCCGGTCGGCGTCGCAGCGCCTCAAGGTCGCCGAGAATCCTGGTAATCACGTGCAGCTGCGCTGAGTGGATCTCCCCCTTGTACAAATAGCTCTGCTGCATCCACGCGCAAACGCCGCGGCTAGCTTCAATTGCCGCTCGCTCCCATACGTTGCCAAGGCTCGTAACGAAAGAACGTTCGAACTTCGAGCCCTTCCACACCGCTCCGGGTACGAGCGAGAAATGCAATGGCCGAAGCAACCGTTCCTGCTCCTCGTCCCATGGCTCGGTAACCATTCGCATGCGGAGCGTGCTCCCGAGCGGCGCGGCGAGTATCTCCGACAGCCGCTTCTCAACTCCGGGTGGAAAGCGCATGAACTGTAATGCGACGTCTGCCCGGTAGTCTCCTCCCGCAGCCTTCCTGTCGCAGTGGGCCTCGTGTCTTACAAGATCAAGTTCGAGTGCACTGGCCGCTCGCGAGCGCCGTGCGTGAGACCTCACCCAGACCTCACGCCGACGCGAAAACGCGACTTCTACGTCATCAGCAGCAGAGACGTCGGGAGTCGCAAATCTCCGAAATCCAGGGAAAACGGCTTGACAAGTACCATCGCTGCGGGAGCCCCTTGGACCAGAGCAAGATCCGCAACTTCTCGATCATCGCGCACATCGACCACGGCAAGTCGACGCTCGCCGATCGCATCCTCGAGGTGACCGACACGGTCGCCGAGCGCGACATGCGCGCGCAGCTGCTCGACTCGATGGACCTCGAGCGGGAGCGCGGGATCACGATCAAGGCCCAGGCGGTGCGGGTGGCTTGGAAGGGCCACGAGCTGAACCTGATCGACACGCCGGGGCACGTCGACTTCACGTACGAGGTCTCCCGCTCGCTCCAGGCGTGCGAGGGCGCCCTGCTCGTCGTCGACGCGGCGCAGGGCATCGAGGCCCAGACGCTCGCCAACGCCTATCTCGCGATCGAGAACGGGCTCGAGATCGTGCCGGTCGTGAACAAGATCGACCTACCGTCGGCCGATCCGGAGCGGGCCTCCGCCGAGGTCGCGGACCTGCTCGGCGACGATCCGGCGAAGGTCGTGCGGATCTCCGCGAAGACCGGCCTCAACGTCGGCGACGTCCTCGACGCGATCGTCGAGCGCGTGCCCGCGCCCGCAGGTGACCCGGATGCGCCCTCCCGCGCGCTCGTCTTCGACTCGTCCTACGACCAGTACCGCGGCGTGCTCGCGTTCATCCGGGTCGTCGACGGCTCGTTCACGCGCCGCGAGGAGCTCCAGACGATGGCGACCGGCACGCGCTTCGACGCCGAGGAGCTCGGCTTCTTCTCGCCGACCATGACGCCCGTCGAGTCGCTCTCCGCCGGCGAGGTCGGCTACGTCGTCACGGGCCTGAAGGACGTCTCGCGCCTGCGGGTCGGCGACACGATCACCTCGGTCGCGCGTCGCGCGAGCAAGCCGCTGCCCGGCTACAAGGACGTCAAGCCGATGGTGTTCGCGGGCCTCTACCCGACGGACTCCGACGCCTACCCCGAGTTGCGCGACGCGCTCGAGCGGCTGAAGCTCAACGACGGCGCGCTCTTCTACGAGCCCGAGGTGTCGAAGGCGCTCGGCTTCGGCTTCCGCTGCGGCTTCCTCGGCCTGCTGCACATGGAGATCGTCCGCGAGCGGCTCGAGCGCGAGTTCGACCTCGACCTCCTCGTCACCGCGCCGACCGTCGCGTACCGCGTCCGCGAGCGCAACGACACCGAGCTGGTCGAGGTGCACAACCCGGCCGACTTCCCGCGCGAGTTCGAAGAGGTCGAGGAGCCCTATGTGAAGGCGTCGATCATCGTGCCGAAGGAGTACGTCGGCGCCGTGATGGAGCTGAACAACGAACGGCGCGGCACCTTCGACCACATGGAGTACCTCTCGCCCGAGCGCGTGCACCTGAAGTACGACCTGCCGCTCGCCGAGATCGTGCTCGACTACTACGACCAGCTGAAGTCGCGCACGCGCGGCTACGCGTCGTTCGACTACGACCCCTCGGGCTTCGAGCCGGGCAAGCTCGTGCGCGTCGACGTGCTCGTCGGCGGTGAGCTGGTCGACGCGCTGTCGCTGATCATCCACCGCGACTTCGCATACGAGCGCGGCAAGCTGCTCGTCGAGAAGCTGCGCGAGGAGATCCCGCGCCAGATGTTCGACGTGGCGATCCAGGCGGCGATCGGCTCGCGCGTGATCGCACGCGAGACCGTCAAGGCCCGCCGCAAGGACGTGATCGCGAAGTGCTACGGCGGCGACATCTCGCGCAAGCGCAAGCTGCTCGAGAAGCAGAAGAAGGGCAAGAAGCGCATGAAGCAGGTCGGCGGGGTCGAGGTGCCGCAGGAGGCGTTCCTAGCGGTGCTCAGCATCGGCCAGGGGCAGAAGAGCTCGTGAGCGACACGCGGCACCTCTACGTGCACCTGCCCTTCTGCGCGCACCGCTGCGGCTACTGCGACTTCGTCACCGTCGCCGGCCGGAGCGGGCAGCACCGCGACTACGTCGACGCGCTCCTCCGGGAGCTGGAGCTCGAGCGCGCGTCGCTCGCCGGAGAGCTCGAGACGGTCTTCCTCGGCGGCGGCACGCCGACGTTCACGGCCTTGCCGGAGCTCGTGCGCCTGCTCGAGGCGCTGCCGGCCGCGGCCGAGGTCACCACCGAGGCCAACCCGGAGACGGTGACGCCCGAGCTCGCCCGCGCGCTGCGCGACGCAGGCGTGACGCGCGTGTCGCTCGGCGCGCAGACGTTCAGGCCGGAGCTGCTGCGCGTGCTCGAGCGTGTTGCCGGTCCTGACGACGTCCGGCGCGCCGTGCACCATCTGCGTGATGCCGGATGTGACAACATCTCGCTCGATCTCATCTACGGGATCCCGGGTCAGAGCCCCTCCGACCTGGCCGCGGACCTCGACGACGCCCTCGCGCTCGAGCCGGAGCACCTCTCCTGCTACGAGCTCGAGGCGAAGCCGGGGACGCGCTTCACCCACGCCTGGGGAGCGGAGCTCGACCGGCAGGCCGACGCGATGGAGGACTACTTCGAGCGCGTCGTCGCCACGCTGACCGGCGCGGGCTACCGCTGGTACGAGACGGCCAACTTCTGCCGCCCCGACGCGGAGCGCGACCTGCGCTCGCGGCACAACCTGGCCTACTGGCTCGGCCGCGACTACCTCGGCATCGGGATCGGCGCGGTCACGACAATCGACGGCCTGCGACGGCGCAACAGCCCGAGGCTCGGGCGCTACCTGGAGGCGCTCGCGGCGGGGCGGGCACCGGAGCGCGAGCTCGAGCCGCTCGACGCGGACGTGCGCGCCCGCGAGCGCGTCATGCTCGGGCTGCGCCTCGACGAGCCGCTGCCGCTCGCCGGCCTGCGGCACGCGCTCGACCCGGCCGGGCTCGCGCGGGTCGAGCAGCTCGGGCTCGCCGAGGACGCGGGGGACACGCTCACGCTCACCGAGCGCGGCCGTTTCCTCGGCGGCGGGGTCACCGCCGAGCTGCTCGCCTGAGCGCCGGCTCGGCGCGGTCTGTCGCTCTCCGCAGCGACGGCTAAAATACGCTGCAAATGAGCGTCCAGCCGGCCGATAGAGCGCTGCTCACCCCGCGCCAGCAACAGATCCTGCGGCTCGTCGTCGAGGAATTCGTCGCGACGGGCCAGCCCGTGGGCTCGAAGACGCTCGTCGAGACCGCCGCGCTCGCCGCTGCGCCCTCGACCGTTCGCGCCGAGCTCGCCGAGCTCGAGTCGCTCGGCCTGCTCACGCACCCGCACACCTCGGCCGGGCGCGTTCCGACCGAGAGCGGCTACCGCTACTACGCGGACGAGCTGCTCCACCGGCTCGATCCCCAGCCGGCCGAGTTCCCGCTCGACCTGCACACGACGCGCACCGAGGTCGAGTCGGCGCTCCAGGCGACGACCGACATGCTCTCGCACGTGACGAGCCTGCTCGCCCTCGTGTCCGCACCGCCCATCGAAGCGACGACGGTCGTGCACGTCGAGGTGCTGCTCCTCCAGTCCGAGGTCGTGATGGTCGTCCTGATCACCTCGGCGGGCGGCGTCACGAAGCGGCTCTTCCACTTCGACGAGCCGGTCGACGCCGGCCTCGCCAAGTGGGCCGGCGAGTACCTGAAAGACACCGTCTCCGGCCTCCAGCTCGGGACGTCGCTCCTGCGACGCCGTTTCGACGATGCGGGGCTCGGGGCGCGCGAGCGCGCGTTCCTCACGGCGCTCCGGCCGGCGTTCACCGAGCTCGTCTCGGCCGAGCAGCGCCTGTACGTGGGCGGCGCGGCCGACCTGCTGGGTGGGGTGCGGGCCGAGGAGCTCGAGGCGTACCGCAGCCTGTTCGACCTCGTCGAGAAGCGTGCCGCGCTGCTCGAGGTGCTCGGAGATTCGCCGGTCGACCCACGCCGGCCGTACGTGCGCGTCGGGCGTGAGCTCGATCATCCGGCCCTGCGCGAGGTCGCGCTCGTCGGCGCCTGCTACGGGCTCGTGCACCGAGCCCTCGGCGCCGTCAGCCTCGTCGGGCCGGTGCGCATGGACTACGAGAAGGCCGTCGGCGCCGTCCGCTCCGCCGCCTCCGAGCTGTCGCGCTTCGTCGAGTCGGTCTACGACGAGCGCTAGCCTGAGTCGCATGGCGACGACCGAGCGCGACTACTACGAGCTCCTCGGCGTCGCGCGTGACGCGACCCCGGCGGAGATCAAGAAGGCCTTCCGCGGCCTCGCGCGCGAGCTGCACCCCGACGTCTCCGACGCGCCCGACGCGCAGGAGCGCTTCCGCGAGGTCGTCGAGGCGTACGAGGTTCTCTCGAAGTCGGAGTCCCGCGAGCTCTACGACCGCTACGGCCACGCCGGCCTGCGCAGCGGCGGGTTCGAGCCCGGCCACTTCGACTTCGGCAGCCTCTCGGACCTCTTCTCGGCCTTCTTCGGCGAGGAGGCGCTGACGGGCCGCGGCGGCTCCCGTGGCGCAGACCTCGCCGCCGCCGTGGAGATCGACCTCGTCGAGGCGTCGCAGGGGACGAAGCGCGAGGTGCCGTTCCAGGTCGCCGTCGCGTGCGCGCACTGCGGCGGCGACGGCTCCGAGCCGGGCACCGACGTGAGCGTGTGTCCCACCTGCGGCGGGGCAGGACGGCTCCAGCACGTCTCGCGCAGCGTCTTCGGCGAGTTCGTGCGCACGCAGACGTGCGCCACCTGCTCCGGCGCAGGCCGGAAGATCGAGACGCCCTGCACGTCGTGCGGCGGCGCAGGGCGCCTGCTCGACGAGCGCACGCTCGACGTGGACGTCCCGGCCGGCATCCACGACGGCCAGCGGATCCGCATCACGGGCGAGGGGCACGCGGGAGTGGCAGGGACGCGAGCCGGCGACGTGTACGTCCAGGTGCGGGTTCGGCCCGACCCGCGCTTCGTGCGCGAGGGCAACGACGTGTTCTCGACCGTCGACCTCTCGATGACGCAGGCCGCGCTCGGCGCGACCGTGACGATCCCGACACTTGACGGCGACCATGAGCTCGAGTTCGCCGCAGGCACGCAGCCGGGCCAGGTCGTCACGCTGCGCGGGCGGGGCATGCCCGTGCTCCAGGGCTTCGGGCGCGGCGACCACCGCGTGCTCGTGAACGTCGTGCTGCCGCGCCATCTCAACGACGAGCAGCGGCGCCTGCTCGAGGAGTTCGACTCGCATGCGGACGAGGGCACGTACAGGGCGGACGAAGGCTTCTTCGAGAAGCTGAAGAGCGCGTTCCGCTGAGACGCGTCTTCGTTCCCGGTGGCGAGCTCGAGCTCGTACAGCTGCTGGACGTCTTCCCCGTCGGCGTGGAGGAGGTCGAAGGCGGTTTCGCCGTCTACACCGACGACGCCGGCGAGCACGCACTCGGCGAGCTCTTCGAGATCAGCTCGTCGTCCTTCGCCGAGGGCTGGGAAGAGGCGTGGCGCGAGTTCCACCACGGCGTCGTCGTCGGCCGCTTCTGGGTCGGGCCGCCGTGGGAGCAGGCAGCCGCCGGCTTCGCGCCGGTCGTGATCGATCCCGGCCGCGCGTTCGGCACCGGGGCGCACGCGACGACACGGCTCAGCCTCGACCTGCTCCAGGAGCTCGAGCCGTCGAGCCTGCTCGACGTCGGCTGTGGCTCCGGCGTGCTCTCGATCGCCGCCGCGAAGCTCGGGTTCGCGCCGATCGTGGCGGTCGACAACGAGCAGGACGCTGTCGACATCGCGCTCGCGAACGCGCACGCCAACGGATTCGACCTCGTCGCCTACCGCGCGGACGCGCTCGTCGACGACCTCCCGCGCACCGACGTCGTGATCGCGAACGTCGCGCTCGACGTCGTCGAAGCGCTCCTGCCGCTGCTCGACGCCCGGCTCGCGATCACGTCCGGCTATCTCGATCGCGACGAGCCGCGCGCGCCCGGCTGGCACCGGCTCGCCCACCGCGACCGCGAGGGCTGGGCCGCCGACCTGTTCGAGCGCGACAGCGCCTGACGGCGCGCCCCCAGGGGTTTACAGTTCCGGGCCGTGACGACGTTCTCGGTCCGGTTCCTCGGCTGCAAGGTCTCCCACGTCGACGCGCACGAGGTGCGCGAGCGGCTGCTGGCCGACGGTCACGTGGAGCGGGCCGGCGAAGGCGACGCCGACGTCGCGGTCGTCAACAGCTGCTGCGTCACGCACGAGGCCGTCTCGAAGTCGCGCAAGGAAGCCGCGCGCGCGGCGAGGACGCACCGGCGCGTGTACGTCACCGGCTGCGCCGCCAACCTCGCCGCGGACGCGTTCGCCGGGCTGCCCGTCAACGTGGTCGTCGTCGCGAAGCGAAGCGAGGAGACGCCGGAGTTCGTCGCCGGAGACGTCGGCGCGATCGGCTGCGTCCAGGCCGACGCGCGCCTCGACCGCGTGCGCGCGTTCGTCAAGGTGCAGGACGGCTGCAGCTTCTCGTGCAACTTCTGCGTCATCCCGCTCGTGCGCGGCGCGTCGCGCAGCCGCACGGCCGACGCGGTTCTCGCAGAGATCGCGCGGCGGGCGCGGGAGGGACACCGCGAGGTCGTGCTCACCGGCATCAACCTCGGCTGCTACCGGGACCGCGCCGCCGGCTACGACCTGCCGCGGCTCGTCCGCGCGGCCGGCGAGACGCCGGGGCTCGAGCGCCTGCGTCTGTCGTCGATCGAGATCAACCACGTCGACGACGCGCTGATCGTCGCGCTGCGCGAGACGGCCGCCGTCAGCCGCCATCTGCACGTGCCGCTCCAGTCGGGTGACGACGGCGTCCTGCGCGCGATGGGCCGCCGCTACTCCGCCGCCGTGTTCCTGCGCCGCCTCGCGCCGCTGCAGGAGGAGTTCAACCTCACGAGCGACGTGATCGTCGGCTTCCCGGGTGAGGACGAGCGCGCCTTCGAGGCGACGCTCGCCACGGTTCGCGCCGCCGGCCTCACGAAGGTGCACGTCTTCCCCTACTCGCCGCGCCCCGGAACCGTCACGGCGCTCGCCGATCCCGTGCCGCCCGGCGAGAAGAAAGAGCGTGGAGCACGGCTGCGCGCCGCGTCGCACGACGCGTGCCTCGCCCGGTGGCGGACGAAGATCGGTCGGGACGACGTCGTGCTCGTCGATCGTCCGGGCCGCGGCTACGGAGACGACTACTCGCCGTGGCTCCTCGACGAGGCCGCGCCGGTCGGCGAGCTCGTCCCGGTTCGTGGCGCGGGGGTCACCGACGAAGGAGTGCTCGCCGGATGACGGAGGGCTGCCTCTTCTGCAAGCTCTTCCTCGAAGGCGACCACGTGGCGAGCACGAGTGGCTTCGTGGCCATCCGCGACATCAACCCGCAGGCCGAGACGCACCTGCTCGTCCTGCCCGAGCGGCACCTGGCGTCGTTTCACGAAGTCAGCGCATTCCCGCCCGACGAGGCGAAGCGGATGCTCGACTTCGTCGCCGAAGTCGCTGCAGAACACCGGCTGACGGACTACCGTGTCGTCGTGAACGCCGGCGCAGGGGCCGGACAGACGATCTTCCACCTGCACTGGCACGTGCTGAGCGGAGGACTGACGGGGAGAATGGCGTGAGCCTGATTACGACGATCGAGGACGAGATCAAGGAAGCCATGAAGGCGCGCGACGCCGAGCGGCGCGACGCACTGCGCCTGATCGTCAACGCGCTCAAGGGCTCCGAGAAGGAGCTGCAGCGCCCGCTCTCCGACGACGAGGAGCTCCAGGTGCTCCAGCGCGAGCGCAAGAAGCGGGTCGAGGCGGCGGAGGCGTTCCGCGCCGGCGGCCGCGAGGAGCAGGCGGTGGCGGAGGAGCGCGAGCTCGCCATCCTCGAGGAGTTCATGCCCGAGCCGCTCACCGAGGAGGAGATCGAGGAGATCATCGACGACGCGATCGCCGAGGTGGGCGCCACGAGCATGGCCGACCTCGGACGCGTGATGGCGGACGTGATGCCGCAGATCGCGGGGCGCGCGGACGGCTCCACCGTGAGCCAGATCGTCCGCGAGAAGCTCGCCTAGCGGGCCTGCTCGGCGCGGTTGCGCGCCCCGCGGGGTCGCGGCAGTGCTCCTACACTGAGACCCGTGCAGGAAGTCCTCGACATCTCGAACGAAGCCGCCGCCGAGCTGGCGGGCATCGGCGACGGCGTCCTGACCGCGCTCCGCGACCGCCTCGGCTGCAAGGTGAACCTGCGCGGCAACCGCCTCACCCTCGACGGTGAAAAGGGCAAGGTCGCCGAGGCGCGCGCCGTCGTCGAGGAGCTCGTCGAGCTCGTCGAGAGCGGCCAGGCGATCGGCGCCGGGACCGTCGACACGATCGTGAACGCGATCGGCCAGGCAGAGGACGTGCGCGCGATCTTCGACGACGTCGTCTGGTCGCATCGCGGCAAGCGGATCTCGCCGAAGACGGTCACGCAGAAGCACTACGTCGACGCGATCCGCAAGCGCACCGTCACCTTCGGGATCGGCCCCGCGGGCACCGGCAAGACCTACCTCGCGATCGCGCTCGCGGTGGCGGCGCTCTCCGAGCGGCAGGTCGGCCGCCTGATCCTCACGCGCCCGGCGGTGGAAGCCGGCGAGCGTCTCGGCTTCCTCCCGGGAGACGTGCTGGCAAAGGTCGATCCGTACATGCGCCCGCTCTTCGACGCCCTGTACGACACGATGGACCCCGAGAAGCTGAACGCGTACATGGAGCGCGGCACGATCGAGGTCGCACCCCTCGCGTTCATGCGCGGTCGCACGCTCAACGACAGCTTCATCATCCTCGACGAGGCGCAGAACACCTCGCCCGAGCAGATGCAGATGTTCCTGACGCGCCTCGGCTTCGGGTCGAAGGTCGTCGTCACCGGCGACGTGACGCAGATCGACCTGCCGCGCGAGCAGGCTTCGGGCCTCATTCAGGTGCGCGACATCCTCAGCTCGATCGACGACATCGCGTTCGTGAACTTCACGCACGAGGACGTCGTGCGTCACAAGCTCGTGCAGCGGATCGTCGAGGCGTACAAGAAGCACTCCGAGGAGACCGGGACCGAGCGGAAGCGGTGATCGAGGTCGAGGTCGAGAACAGGTCGGGCGTCGCCGTCGACGAAGCCGGCGCAGCCGAGCTCGCCCGCCGGGTGCTCGCCGGCGAAGGTGTCGAGTCGGGCGAGCTCGGGCTCGCGTTCGTCGGCCCCGAGGAGAGCCGCGCCCTCAAGCTCCAGCATCTCGACATCGACGAGGCGACGGACGCGCTCGCCTTTCCGCTCGACGCGCTCGACGACCTTCCCGACGGGCTGCCGCGCCAGCTCGGCGACGTCGTGATGTGCCCGCAGGTCGTGGGGGAGGAGTGGCAGGCGCCGCTCGTCCACGCCGTCCTGCATCTGGTGGGGTACGAGCACGGCGCCGAGATGGAAGCGCGCGAGGCGCTCCACCGATGAGCCTCCTTGCCGGGCGGCGCGAGCCGAAGGAACGGCGCAGGCCGTCGCCGCCGGCGACCGGGCGTGCGCCGTCGCTGTTCGACAGCTTCAACTTCGCCTTCGAAGGGGTCATCCACGTCCTGCGCACGCAGCGGAACCTGCGCATCCACTTCCTCGTGGCGATCGGCGTGATCGCAGCGGCTGCGGCGCTCGGGGTCGACCGCATCGAGCTGATCGTGCTGCTGCTCGCGATCGCGTTCGTGCTCGTCGCGGAGATGGTGAACTCCGCGATCGAAGGCGCGATCGACGTGTCGACGACGTCCTTCGACCCGAACGCGAAGCTCGCCAAGGACGTCGCCGCGGGAGCGGTGCTCATCTCCTCGGTCACGGCGGTCGCCATCGGCTATCTCGTCTTCGCGCACGCCGCGGCGCACCGCAGCGCGCGCCTGCTCGACCGGATCCGCGACGCACCCGCGGAGATCACGCTCGCCGCGCTCGTGCTCGTGATCCTGATCGTGATCGCGACCAAGGCCTGGACGGGGCGCGGCACGCCGCTGCGCGGGGGGCTGCCGTCGGGGCACGCCGCCCTCGCCTTCGCAGGGTGGATGGCCGCGACGTACGTGATCGGCGACGACCACCGCTTCCTCATCTCGTCCCTCACGTTCCTGATGGCGGTGCTCGTTGCCCAGACGCGGGTCGAGGCGGGAGTGCACTCGGGTCTCGAAGTGCTCTACGGCGGCGCGCTCGGCGCGCTCATCACGCTCGTCGTCTTCCAGGTGCTGTCGACATGACCGGCGAGGAGCTCGTCGTCCGTGCGGAGGCCGCCGCCGCGAACGCGTACGCGCCGTACTCCAACTACCTCGTCGGCGCCTCCGTGCTGACGAAGGACGGCCGTCTCTACGACGGCGTCAACGTCGAGAACGCGGCATATCCCCTCGGCATCTGCGCGGAGCGCACGGCGATCGCGAAGGCGGCGAGCGAGGGCGTGCGCCCCGGCGACCTCGAGGCGATCGGGATCACCGCCTCGCCGTGCGGCGGCTGCCGCCAGTGGCTGCACGAGTGGCAGTTCGAGCGCGTCACCTTCCGCCGCGCGGACGGCTCGATCGCGGAGCACACGCCTGCCGGCCTTCTGCCCGACGGTTGGGATCTCCCCGCATGAGGTCGGGATTCGTCGCAATCGCCGGGCGCCCGAACGTCGGGAAGTCCACCCTCGTCAACGCTCTTTGCGGCGGCAAGGTGGCGATCGTCTCCGACAAGCCGCAGACGACGCGACAGCGCATCTTCGGGATCGCGAACGGCGACGACTACCAGCTCGTGCTCGTCGACCTGCCGGGCTTCCAGCGCCCGCTCGACGCGCTGACCGAGCGGATGCAGAAGACGGTGAACAACGCCTTCGAGGACGTCGACGCCGTCGTTCTCGTGCTGTCCGCGCGGGAGCGCATCGGCGCCGGCGACCGCTTCATCGCTTCGCGGGTCTTCGCGCTCGGCGTCCCCGTCGTGATCGCGCTGAACAAGGTCGACCGCCTGAAGGGCGGTCACATCGCACAGCAGATGACCGCTGCGGCGCGGCTCGGCAACTTCCACGCGCTGCATCCCGTGAGCGCGAAGACGGGAGACGGGATCCCGGATCTGCGCCGCGAGCTCGTGGCGCTGCTGCCCGAAGGGCCGCTCTACTTCCCGGCCGACCAACGCACGGACCTCTCGGTCGAGACGCAGATCGGGGAGCTCGTGCGGGAGAAGGCGCTCCAGCTCACCCGCGACGAGGTGCCGCATGCGATCACGGCCGAGGTCGAGGAGCTGGGCGACAAGTTCGTGCGCGCGGTGATCCTCGTCGAGACGGACTCGCAGAAGCAGATCCTCGTCGGCAAGCACGGCGCGATGGTGAAGGACATCGGCGTGCGCGCCCGCCCCGAGATCGAGGCGCTGCTCGGCCATCCGGTCTTTCTCGAGCTGTTCGTCAAGGTGCGGCCCCGCTGGCGTCGCGACGAGGCGACGCTCGAGCGGCTCGGTCTCTAGTACCGAGCGAATCTCGGTCTACTCCTTGCGCAGCAGCACGAGGTCCTGTGTTGGGTTCCCCCGCGCGCCCTCGGGCTCGAGCTCGAGAAGCGAAAAGCCGGCGGCGAACGTGTCGCGGAGGTACGCCTCCGGGTGGTACGCGCTGCACAGGTTCGTGCCGGCGACGTCTCCCCAGCGCACCACGAGCTCGCCGCGCTCGAAGGTCGCCCGCTCGTCGTCGCTCAGGCGCGGCACGTACGAGCGGCCGTGCGTCGTGAGGAGCAGCAGCCCGCCGGGGCGGAGGACGCGGCGCACCTCGTCGCGCCAGGCGAGCTGGAGGTCGGCGGTGAGGTGCGTGAAGACGGAGAGCGCGTAGACGAGGTCGAAGCTCTCGTCCTCGAAGACGAGCGGCGGCGCGAGAGCGTTCTGCTCGAAGCGCGCGAACGGCAGGTTGGCGCGGCACCAGTCGATCGCGGGCCCGCTGACGTCGCTCCCGGCGACCCGGCCCTGGAAGTCGCTCCACCAGCGCGTGACGCGGCCGCAGCCGCAGCCGAAGTCGAGCACCGACTCGAGCTCGGCGAGCGGGGCGTGCGCGACGATCGCGTCGTAGCCGGCGCGCCCGCTGCGGAGGAACCAGTCGGCGTCGCCGGTGCCCGCGACGCGAACCATCAGGCGCCGGGGAGGCAGCGGCGGCCCGTCGACGGCGACACGCGGTGTGGGACGGAGCGCGACGAGATGTTCGTAGAGCCGGAAAGCTGTGCCGACGAGGCCCAGGCGGTCGAGGAGGCGGAGGACGCGGCGCTTCACCCGCGGAGCCTAGACTGAAGCGGTGGCCCAGGCGCCCGCACTACCCACCGGGTTCGCGTTTCCGCTCGAGCTCCGGTTGCCACGGATCGGGTCGGTCGACGCGGTCGCGCTCGAGGAGCGGGCGGCGTCGCTCGCCAAGCGCTCGATCAAGAAGGACGCGAAGGTCTTCGCGCTCGAGCTCGCGATTCGCACCATCGACCTGACGACCCTCGAGGGCTCGGACACGCCCGGCAAGGTCGCCGCGCTCTGCTCCAAGGCGCTCCGCCCCGACCCGGGCGACCCGGGCGTTCCCTCGTGCGCCGCGATCTGCGTCTACCCGAACCTCGTGCCGGTCGCGCGCGATCGCCTGCGCGGCACCGGCGTCAAGATCGCCGCAGTCGCCACCGGCTTCCCGTCGGGCCAGTACCCGACGAAGGTCAAGCTCGCCGACGTCCGCAGCGCAATCGAGCTCGGCGCCGACGAGATCGACATGGTGATCGACCGCGGCGCGTTCCTCTCCGGCCGCTACGCGAAGGTCTACGACGAGATCGTGCAGACGAAGGAAGCCTGCGGCGAGGCGCACCTGAAGGTGATCCTCGAGACGGGCGAGCTCGGCACCTACGACAACGTGCGCCGCGCGACGCTGCTCGCGATCGCCGGCGGCGCCGACTTCGTCAAGACGTCCACCGGCAAGATCTACCCGGCCGCCACGCTGCCCGTCGCGCTCTGCATGCTCGAAGCGGTGCGCGACGTGTACGAGGAGACGGGCCGCCGCATCGGCTTCAAGGCGGCCGGCGGCATCCGGCAGGCGAAGCAGGCGATCCAGCACCTCGTGCTCGTGCACGAGACGCTCGGGCCCGACTGGCTGACGCCCGACCTCTATCGTCTCGGGGCGTCGTCGCTCCTCAACGACATCCTCATGCAGCTGCGGAAGGAGAAGACCGGCGCGTACCAGGGCCCGGACTACTTCACCCTTGACTGAGATCCGGAAGAAACAGGACCGCACTCCCGTCCCGAAGGACTGGACGTACGCGCCCGCGCCCGAGTCGCGCGACGTCGTCTCGCTCCGGGACCGCTACGGCCTCTTCATCGGCGGCGAGTGGCTCGAGCCGAAGGAGTCGTACGAGACGATCTCGCCCTCGAGCGAGGAGACGCTCGCGACGGTCGGGCAGGGGAGCGCCGAGGACGTCGACCGCGCCGTCGCGGCGGCGCGCGCCGCGTTCGCGAACGGCTGGTCGTCGCTGCCGGGCTCCGAGCGCGCGAAGTACCTGTTCCGCATCGCGCGCATCCTCCAGGAGCGCGCCCGCGAGCTCGCCGTGCTCGAGTCGCTGAACGGCGGCAAGCCGATCAAGGAGTCGCGCGACGTCGATCTGCCGCTCGCGGCCGCGCACTTCTTCTACTACGCGGGCTGGGCCGACAAGCTCGAGTACGCGTTCCCGAATCGCCGGCCCCGGCCGATCGGCGTCGCGGGCCAGATCATCCCCTGGAACTTCCCGCTGCTGATGCTCGCCTGGAAGGTCGCGCCCGCGCTCGCGTGCGGCAACACCGTCGTGTTGAAGCCGGCGGAGACGACGCCGCTGACGGCGCTCCTGTTCTGCGACGTGCTCCGCCAGGCGGAGCTCCCGCCGGGCGTCGTCAACATCGTCACCGGCGACGGGCGCACCGGCGCCGCCCTCGTCGAGCATCCCGGCGTCGACAAGATCGCGTTCACGGGCTCGACCGAGGTCGGCAAGGCGATCCAGCGCCGGCTCGCGGGCACCGGCAAGAAGCTGACGCTCGAGCTCGGCGGCAAGGCGGCGAACATCGTCTTCGACGACTGCGCTCTCGACCAAGCGGTCGAGGGGATCGTCAACGGCATCTACTTCAACCAGGGCCACGTCTGCTGCGCGGGCTCCCGGCTCCTCGCGCAGGAGTCGATCTACGAGCCGCTCGTCGAGAAGCTGAAGCGCCGGCTCGAGACGCTGCGCGTCGGCGACCCGCTCGACAAGAACACCGACGTCGGCGCGATCAACTCGCAGGTGCAGCTCGACCGGATCAAGGAGCTCGTCGCCGCCGGCGAGGCGGAGGGCGCCGAGATCTACCAGCCGCCGTGCCGCCTGCCGGAGAAGGGGTACTGGTTCGCGCCGACCGTCTTCACGAACGTCGCGCAGAGCTATCGCATCGCGCAGGAGGAGATCTTCGGCCCCGTGCTCTCCGTGCTCACGTTCCGCACGCCCGAGGAAGCGGTCGAGAAGGCGAACAACACGCCGTACGGCCTCAGCGCCGGCGTCTGGACGGAGAAGGGGTCGCGCATCCTCTGGATGGCGCAGCGCCTGCGCGCCGGCGTCGTGTGGGCGAACACGTTCAACCGCTTCGACCCGACCTCGCCGTTCGGCGGCTACAAGGAATCGGGCTTCGGCCGCGAGGGCGGCCTGCACGGGCTCGAGCCCTACATGAGGTTCGAGGAATGAGCCGGCTCCCGGTCAAGAAGACGTACAAGCTGTTCATCGGCGGCGCCTTCCCGCGCAGCGAGTCCGGTCGCACGCTCGAGGCCGACGGACAGAACGTCGCGCACGCCTCGCGCAAGGACGTGCGCGACGCGGTGCAGGCGGCGCGCGCCGCGCAGCCGGGGTGGGCCTCCGCGACCGCGTACAACCGCGGCCAGGTGCTCTACCGGCTCGCCGAGATGGTCGAGGCGCGCGTCTCCGAGCTCGCGGAGCTGTGCACCGGCCGCGACGAGGTCGAGCGTGCGATCGACAGGATCGTCTGGTATGCCGGCTGGGCCGACAAGCTGCCGCAGGTGCTCGGCGGGTCGAACCCCGTCGCCGGCCCGTACTTCAACTTCACGGTCCCCGAGCCCACCGGTGTCGTCGCCGTGCTCGCGCCCGACGAGCCGCCGCTGCTCGGCCTCGTCACGCGCCTGCTGCCGCCGCTCGTCGGCGGCAACGCCGTCGTCGCCGTCGCCTCGGAGGCCCACCCGATCGCCGCCGTCGAGCTGGCGGAGGCGATCGCGACGAGCGACGTCCCCGGCGGCGTCGTCAACCTGCTCACCGGCTTCCGGGCCGAGCTCGGCCCGGTGCTCGCCTCGCACATGGACGTGAACGCGATCGACCTCTGCGGCGCCGGCGGGCAGGCGGCCGAGCTCGAGCGCCTCTCCGCCGAGAACGTCAAGCGCGTCGTGCACGGGCGCGCCGACGCCCAGAGCCCCTGGGAGATCGCCGGCTTCCTCGAGCTGAAGACGGTCTGGCACCCGATCGGCCGCTGAGAGCTTCCGGCGCCCGATACGCTACGGGCCCAGGTATGGCGCACCGCTTCAGCCATGCGATCGCCGAGGGCGACGGAATCTCCGTCATCGCGGCCGTCGACGATCCGGAATCTGCCCGAGCAGCGGAAGAGCAGCGCGCGGAGGCGCTCGTCGTCCGTGCGAACCCGGCGCACCTGCGCGACGCGACGTCGCTGCCGATCCTCTGGCGCGCCGACGTCTCGCTCGACGAGGCCTCCGTCGCCGCGGACGCGTATCTCATCGTCTTCGATTCCTTCGACGACGACGACGGCCGGCTGGAGGAGCTGCACCGGCGCGCGCTCGAGCTCGGCCTCGACTGCGCGGTGGAGGTGCGGAACGAGGAGGACCTCGAGCAGGCGCTCGAGCGCGTCGACCCCGAGATCTTCCTGCTCTCGCCGGCGGAGGCCGAGGACGGCGAGACGCCGCTCGAGACCGTGCTCGACCTGCTCGCCGCGGTTCCCGCAGGAAAGCTCGCGATCGCCGACCTGCCGCTGACGACGCGCGAAGACGTGCTCGAGCTCGAGCGCGCAGGTTGCGACGCGGTGATCGTGCACGGCCCCGACATCGCCCCGCTCGCAGGCGGGCCGCCACCTGTTGTCTGAGCGAGACCGCAGTACGCTGTCGGTCATGAGGCCGACGATGGTGGTAGGCGTGCTCGCGCTCGCGCTCGCAGCGGGGGTACCCGGCGCGTCCGCCGGGACGTCCGCGCCTGCGTGCCCTGCGGCGTGGAACGCCGGGTGGCAGCACCTCGCGAACGTCGTCAAGGCGCCGGTCTACTGCCCGACGTGGATGCCGAACCCGCTCGACGCGCGGATCGGCGGCGACTGGCAGGACATCTACTCGGTCGGCAAGGACCGGAGCTACCTCGTGAGCTTCCTGTACCACGGCGAGGGGGCGAGCGGCGACGTGCACGTCAACTTCCGCGGCTACCCCGGTCGCACGACGATCCCGCGCTGCAAGACGGTCATCCTGACGGGGACGAAGACGCTGCGCGGCACGAAGCCGTGCTTCGCCGACAGCGCCGGCGTGCAGACGGCGCCGGGCATCCGCGCGACGGTCTACCGGGTGAACCAGGACGCGGACCAGTGGCACATCCTGCTCGCGTGGCGCCATGCCGGCTCGCTCTACACGGTGAGCGAGCACAGGATCGCGCCGTACACGGACAGCCAGATCGCGACGAACCTCGACCGGCTGCTGCGGAGCCTCGTGCTCGTGCGCCCGCAGGGCTGATGCGCTTCACGCGGCGTAGGTTCCTCGGAGGCGCGGTGGCGGCCTCGCTCGGCGGGGCGGGCGTCTACGAGCTCGTCGACCGGTTCACGGCGGCGCCCGCCCGGCAGCCTCGCCCGGCCGTCGCGCTGCCGCCCGAGCAGCACGTGATCGACCTCGGCCTCGTCGAGAGTGAGGGCGTCCCCGTGGTCGTCCCGCCGCTGCACCACGAGGTCCTGACTGCGACGCTCGCGACGGCCGACCCGGCCGCCGCGCAGCAGGGCCTCGAGCGCGCGCTCGCCGACCTCGACGACCGCTACTCGCTCGACGCGGCGGGCCTCGGCGTCACCGTCGCGTGGGGCCTGCCGTACTTCGAGCGGTACGTGCCCGAGCAGGCGAAGCTCCACCTCCCGTTCGACCATCGGGCGGGCAAGCCTGCGCTCCTGCCGGCGAGGCGCTTCCCGAGCGACCCGGCCGGCACGATCCTCGAGCGCAACGACGTCGCGATCCTCCTGCGCAGCGACAGCCGCGCCCACATCGACGTCGCGCGCAAGGCGCTGTTCGACGACCTGCCGTACTTCTCGATCACGAGCGTCCGCCGCGGCTTCGCAGGCGGCGGCTTCGCCGGCAAGCAGAGCCTGCCGAAGAAGATGGCGCTGGCGGCCGGCATTCCCGGGGCGGACCTCATCCCCGACACCTCTGAGCTGTTCCTCGGCTTCACGTCGACGCAGAAGGCCGGGCTCGGCCCGCGCCTGATCGCGAACCACGAGACGCTCGGCTTCGTCGACGTGCGCGGCGGCTATTTCCGCGGCGGTACGCACATGCACCTCTCGCACCTCGACGAGGACGTCGCCGCCTGGTATCTCCTCTTCGACTTCGACGAGCGCGTGCTCACGACGTTCCGGCCCGGCCTGACGAACGTGAAGCGGGGGGCGCAGACCGTGCCGCAGGGGCCGAAGGACGTCGCGACGCAGGCCGAGACGGCGGCCGCGTTCAAGCGCACCGGGCGCTTCGGCCACAGCGCGTCGATCCAGACGACGTCGCGCCTGCTCCACGACGTCGTCGGCCCAGACGGCACGCTCTACCCGAAGGGGACGGCCGTCCCCCAGCGCGCGGACTTCAACACGCTCGACAACCCGTTCGCCTGGAGCGCGACGCCCGACGCCGACAAGATGCAGAAGGCTCCGTCCGCGGGCCTGCACTTCGTCGTCTTCAACCCGTCGAGCGACGACTTCGCGCGCAACCGGCTCGCGATGGACGGGGTGCTCCCCGACGGAACGAAGCTCGCCGTCGGGCCGCGCAGCCGCGCGCAGGGCTTCAACTCGGTGCTGACGACCACGCACCGCCAGAACTTCCTCGTGCCGCCGCGGCGGCACCGGTCGTTCCCGCTCGCCGAGCTCTGACCGGCGGAGGCTCTGCGCGCGTGCTCACCTGACGAGTCGCTCGAGGACGATCGCGACGCCGTCCTCGTCGTTCGAGGCAGTCACCTCGTCGGCGATCGCGAGCACCTCGGCGTGCGCGTTCGCGACGGCGACGCCGTGGCCGGCCCACGCGAGCATCGGCACGTCGTTGGGGTAGTCGCCGAACGCGATCACGTCGGCCGCGTCGATCCCGTGCTCGGCGGCGACCTCCGCGAGGCCGGCCGCCTTGTTCACGCCGGCCGCCGTCACCTCGACGGCGTCGCCGCCGGACTGCACGACCGTCGCGAGGTCGCCCGCGAGCTCACGGGCGACCGCCGCGACCGCCTCGACCTCGTGGCCGGTGTGCCGGAGGATGAGCTTCGTCGCCGGGTCGGCGAGCAGCTCCAGGGCGTCGGCCACGCGTGTTCCGGCCGGCGGCTCCCAGTTCCAGGCGGCGAACCCGAGCTCGTGCGCGAACGCCTCGTGCTCGACTGCGAAGAGGATGCCGGGAAGATGCTCCCGGAGCCCGTAGACGATCCGGATCGCCACCTCCGTCTCGAGCAGGCGCTGCCGGAGCACCGCCCCGGAGGAGACGTCGACGATCAGGGCGCCGTTGCTGCAGATCGCGGAGCCCTCGATGCCGGCGTCCCTCGCGACCTCGGCGATGCTCGCCGGCCCGCGGGCGGTCACGATCACGACGACGATGCCCGCGTCGCGCACGGCGCGGATCGCCGCCCGGGTGCGCTGCGAGATCGTCCCGTCGCTGCGGAGCAGCGTTCCGTCGAGGTCGATCGCCGCGAGGCGCAAGCTATCCGAAGAACGCCTTCGCGACCGCGTACCACTCGGGCGGCACGGTCTTCAGCTGCGCCGTCGCCTCTGCCAGCGACACCGCGATCACGTCGTCGCCGCGGAGCGCAGCCATCTGACCGAACTGCCCCGTTTGTGCGAGCTCCGCGGCCTTCAGCCCGAACCGTGTCGCGAGAACGCGGTCGCGCGCAGTGGGGGAGCCACCGCGCTGCACGTGCCCGAGCACCGTGACGCGCGTCTCGAAGCCGGTGCGCTGCTCGATCTCGTACCCGAGGATCTCGCCGACGCCGCCGAGTGCCACGTGCCCGAACTGATCGGTGGCCCGCGCCTCGCCGCCGACGACGCGGCTCTCGCCGCTCTCATACGTGAGCTCGTAGCCTTCGCTGACGACGACGATCGAGAAGTTCTTGCCGCGCGCGTGGCGCCGGCGCACCTCTTCGCAGGCCTCCTCGACGGTCATCGGCTCCTCGGGGATGAGGATCACGTCGGCGCCTCCCGCGATGCCGCTCATGACGGCGATCCAGCCCGTGTGGCGGCCCATCACCTCGACGACCATCACGCGGTTGTGCGACTCCGCCGTCGTGTGCAGCCGGTCGATCGCCTCGGTGGCGATGGTCACCGCCGTGTCGAAGCCGAAGGTGTAGTCGGTGCCAGAGAGGTCGTTGTCGATCGTCTTCGGCACCCCGACGACCGGAAACCGATGCTCGCTGAAGAGCTTCGACGCGACGCCGAGCGTGTCCTCGCCGCCGATCGCGATCAGCGCGTCGAGCCCGCGGTCGGCGAAGTTCTGCAGCACCTTGCCGACCCCGCCGTCGATCGTGAACGGGTTCGTCCGGCTCGTGCCGATGATCGTGCCGCCGCGCGGCAGGATCCCCGAGACCTCACGCGGCCCGAGATCCTCGTACCGGCCCTCGACGAGGCCGCGCCAGCCCTCGAGCACGCCGACGCAGTCCCAGCCCGCAGCGTCGGACGCGCGCACGACCGCGCGGATCACGGCGTTCAGGCCGGGGCAGTCTCCGCCGCCCGTGAGCATCCCGATCGTCTTCGCCATGCCCTAAGTGAAGCAACTCCGGCAGGGGGCGGCGAGTTGTCTGCTCCACTCGACGCTCGGCGGCAGTGCTCAGCCCGAGTAGTCGAAGGTCGAGCCGTAGCCGCACACGCCGCGGTAGGCGAAGGCAAGCCGGCCGTCCTCGACGAGGAGCTCGTCCGCGACGAGCTCCTCGCCTGCCCGCTCGTGGCCGGGGATCACGCAGCTGACCGTTTCCTCGCCGTCGTAGCGGTCGCGGATCCGGACGCTCACGTGGTCGCGGATCCGGAGTCGCTGGCGCCGCCGCGTGTGGTCGACGTCGATCTCGACCGGCCGGACGGCGAGCAGCTCGCTCCCCTTCCAGGCCCACGGGAAGTGGGTCGCCGCGTCGCCGCCGAGACGGCCGGTGAAGATCCCGTCGAGCGCGGCGCGCTGCTCGCCGGTCGCCCCGGCGTCGAGGTACAGGACCCAGGTCCACGGTGAGCCCGGCTCGTCGTCGCTGTAGCGGCAGGCCAGCGCGACGGGGAGACCGGCGAGGTCGGTGCCGTCCGCGTCGCCCTCCTCGATCAGCCACGAGAGCACACCCAGGCAGACCCCGTGTGTCGAGCGGCCGCCCGGCGCGCCGTCGATCCGGCGGCAGGGACAGATCGCGTCGCAGTTGCACGACTCGAAGTAGCTGCCGCGGATCCGCCAGCTCATCGCGGCATCGGCATCGGGGTCGGCTGTTGGAGTCCGGGTACGCTCGCGGGCGAGACGGCGACCCAGATCCCCAGTGCGACGAGGACGACCGCGAGCAGACGCGCGAACGCCTCACCGCCGGGCAACGCCTTCTCGACGAGGATCGCGACCGCGATGACGGCCATCCAGAACAGGCTCATCACCCCGAGCGCGAACAGTGCGAGCATCAGACCGGTGCAGCAGCCGACGCAGAGGCCGCCGTGCTCGATCCCCATCCACACCGCTCCGAGCCGGCCCGGGCGGCCGCGGAGCAGGAAGTGCAGCGGCGAGCGGCAATGGCGGAGGCAAACCGTCTTGAGCGGCGTCAGCTGGTAGAGGCCCGCTGCCGCGAGCGCGCCGCCGGCGACCCACGGCCCGCGGTCATCCCAGGCCAGAAACGCCGGAGCAGCCGCCCGGATGCCGCGATAGACCGCATACGCGGCGAGCCCGCAGCCCGTCCAGGCGAGCAGATAGCCGAACACGAACACCCAGGTATCCGCACCACGGCGAACGCGGGCGAACATCAGCACCGCCGGCGTGGCCGAGGGCAGCATCATCGCCGCCATCATCGTCACCCAGATCCCGGCGAACCAGCCGAGCGCGCCCAGGTCGGTGCCCGGGCCGGCGTCCATGCCGCGCATCCGCTGCACGCTCACGATCCACGCGACGAGCGCGGCGCCGAGCAGCGAGGCGGCGAGCGCCGTGCGTCTGGAGAGGGTCAGCCGGTCCACGCGAACGGCGCGGCATGGCCGTTCTTGCCGACGCCGTCGAGCTCGATCCCGAACGCGCGCACCCTCGACCGTGTCGCGCGCGCAGCAGTGAGCGTCGAGCTCACCGGGTGCGGAACGCCCGTCAACCGCGTCGGCTCGTCCGCGCCCTCGGGCACGAAGTCCTCCACCTCGACGTCCGCGAAGTCGCCGATCCGCACCGAGTGCCGCGGCCCGTCCTCGCTGAAGCCGATTGCGGCCGACTCCATCCCGAGCAGCTCGCCGACGAACGGGTTGAACCCCGCGGGCGCTCCGCCGCGCCCGCCCGAGGCGACCGCGGCAAGCGCCTCCGCCTGCTCCGGCGAGGCGGCCGCGTCCATCAACAGCCCGACGCGCCAGTTCCCCTCCGCCATCGCGCCGGGCGCATCCACGAGCACCGCGTAGCTCAGGCCGGAGACGTCGACGTCGTCGATCTCGCCCGAGTCGACGTGGAAGGCCAGCAAGACGATGCAGCGCTCGTTGTCACCCGGCACGCTGAAGCCGCTCACCGCGCACGGGCAGGTCACGTCGCAGTTGCAGTTCTCGAAGTACGTCCCCGCCAGCCGCCAGCTCATCGCGGGATCGTCGCATGTCGCGGCCGGGCGATCAAGCCGCCGGACGGCCGGTGCCGCGGCGGGCGTGCGTGGATAGAGCGTCCGTTTCGCTCAACCATGCGATGCCGAAGGTGGGAATCGAACCCACACTCCCCGGAGGGAACCGGATTTTGAGTCCGGCGCGTCTGCCAGTTCCGCCACTTCGGCCTGGAAGCATGGTAGTCGGACGTCCTGCCGGGGGCATCCGGCGCCCGCAGAAGAATGACCCGGGCCTATTGCAACTCGGAGGCGGCAAGGGAATACTTGCGGATTCGCCGGATCTGAGTTCCGGCGCAAGACCAAAATGAGTCATCGTGAGGAGGGACTGTGAGTAGAAGGTTCTCGTTGCTGGCGTTGGTGGGTGCGGTCGTCGTGGTCGCCGCCGTCACCGCCGGCTACACGGGCAGCGCGCGGAGTGCGACGAGCGTGACAGCGCTGCCGTCGTCGTCGTGCGGCCCCATCGTGTACAAGGGGTCCGGAACCCCGGACTTCATCATCCCGTCGGACCTGCCGCTCCAGGGCGCGATCCGGCACCAGACCGTGCAGATCTCCCGCGCGATGATCTGGGCTCTCGCGGAGCAGGGCTGGAAGGCCGGCCCGTACAAGATCGGCTACCAGTCCTGTGACGACTCCACCGCGCAGACCGGCGGCTGGGACACGGGCAAGTGCGCGACGAATGCGCGCCTGTACGCCTCGAACAAATCGGTGATCGGCGTCATCGGAACGTTCAACTCCGGTTGCGCGAAGATCATCGTGCCGATCCTCAACCGCGTCCAACTCGGCATGGTGAGTCCGGCGAACACGAACCCAGGCCTCACGAAGAAGTGGGATCCGGGTGAGCCGAACAAGTACTACCCGACCGGCACCCGCAACTACGCCCGCGTCGTCGCCACCGACGACATCCAGGGTCCGGCGGACGCCATGTGGACGCAGTCCCTCGGAATCAAGAAGGTCTTCGTTCTGAACGACAAGCAGACCTACGGCTTCGGCGTTGCGACCACCTACCAAGCCGCGGCGAAGAAGCTCGGCCTGACCGTCGTCGGCTTCCAGGGCTGGGATGCGAAGCAGTCGAGCTACGAGGCGCTCGCCAACTCGATCAAGGCATCGGGTGCGCAGGCGGTCTTCCTCGGCGGCATCGCGTGCAACAACGGCGCGAAGCTGATGCAGGACATCAAGGCGGTCAATCCGAAGATCGTCCTCCAGATGCCGGACGGGTTCAGTGACCCGGGTGCGAACGGTGCGGTCGCCAACGGCGCGTTCATCAGCGTCGCCGGCATGCCGCCGAGCGGGCTCACGGGTGCAGGCGCGACCTTCATCTCGAGCTTCGGCAAGCAGATCGGCACCACGCCGAACCCGTACGCCGCCTACGGCGCGCAGGCGATGCTCGTCATGCTCCAGGCCGTGGCCAGGGGCGGCGGCGATCGTGCCAAGACGACGGCGGGCCTGTTCGGGCTCCACATCACGAACGGGATCCTCGGCAACTTCACGATCAACGCGACAGGCGACACCGACCTGCAGCCGATCACGATCTACAAGCAGGCCGGCAAGAACCTCAATCCGATCAAGACCCTCGTTCCCACCGCGAGCCTGACCGGGTAACGAAGGACACGCACGACGCATGACGCCGGGGGAGGCATTGCCTCCCCCGGCGTTCGTCTCCACACAACCGACCTGTGGCCACCAACGCCCATATCGAACCGCGAGCCAGACCGAGACGATCGGCCGGCTCGTACGTGATGCCGTCGCTCGCGACGCTCCTCGTCGGGATGCTCATGCTGTGGCTCGCGGTCAACTTCGTGAAGAGCCCGTCTTACTTCTTCACCATCTCGTTCATCGGGCTGACCAACGGGGCCGTCTACGCGCTCGTCGCGCTCGGCTACACGCTCGTCTACGGAATCCTGGAGCTGATCAACTTCGCCCACGGCGACGTCTTCATGCTCGGCGGGCTGTTCTCGGGGACGATGATCATCTCGGCGTTCCACCTGAGCGCCAATCCGTCGGCCGGCATCCTCATCGCCGCAATCCTCGCCTCGCTCGCGGTCGCGATGGCCGCGTGCGGCTTGATCAACGTCGCGGTCGAGATGGTCGCGTACCGGCGCCTGCGCGGCGCACCTCGGCTGGCGCCGCTGATCACCGCGATCGGGATGTCGTTCATCCTCGAGAACGTCGCCATCGGCTGGAAGGGGCCGAGCTACATGTCCGTGCCGCACATCCTTCCCGCCGGCGCCGTCTTCTCGGTCGGAGGCGTCACCTACACGTGGGAGAAGTTCATCATCGTGCTCATCACCGTGCCGGTGCTGATCGCCCTGATGTGGCTCGTGCAGCGCACGCGGCAAGGAAAGGCGATGCGCGCGACCGCTCAGGACCGGGATGCGGCCGCGATGATGGGGATCAACGTCAACCGGACGATCTCGTTCACGTTCCTCATCGCCGGCGGGCTCGCGGGAGCGGCCGGCCTGCTGTACGCCTTGTACTTCAGCGAGGTGCGCTACGACACGGGCTTCCAGCTCGGGCTGATCGCCTTCACCGCCGCCGTGCTCGGCGGCATCGGGAACCTGCCCGGCGCCGTGCTCGGCGCGCTGTGCATCGGCTTCATCCAGGCGTTCAACGAAGGCCTTCGCTGGCACTCCCCCGGCAGCGACTGGACGCAGTCGCTCGTCTTCACGATCCTCATCCTGATCCTCGTCTTCCGCCCCGAGGGCCTCCTCGGCGAGCGGACGCCGGAAGGCGCCTGACGTGAGGCGCCGCATCGCGACCGCGTTGGCGGGCGGCTGGTGGGCGGCGCTCGGCGCGGTCGGCCTTCCGCACGAGCGCTGGCGCGCGCTCCCCCGGCTGGCGCGCCGCGCCGTGAAGGCGGCGATCTGGGTCGCGATCGCGCTCGTGCTCGTCGCGCTCTTCGGCGTCTGGAAGACCTCTGCGCTCGCGGTGGCGGTCGTCGTGTTGCTGCTCGTCGTCCCGCGGTACGAGCACCTGACGATTCGCGGTGTGCGTGTCGGCAAGTGGATCCTGCCCGTCGCCGTGCTCGCCCTCGCGATCCCGTACCCGTACTACCTCGGCTCGATGCCCCAGGTGCCGATCTTCGGTCCGTTCCCGGCGATGAGCACGATGGTCGTGATGATGATCTTCACGATGATGGCCCTCGGCCTGAACTTCGTCGTGGGCTACGCAGGGCTGCTCGATCTCGGCTACGTCGCCTTCTACGCGATGGGCGCGTACATGGCCGGCTGGTTCGCCTCGTCGCAGTTCGCGAACCGGAACGTCAACCTCGGCGCCGTCGGCCTCTACCCCGGCGCAACCGGCCTGCACTTCTCGATCTGGCTCGTCCTGCCGATGGCGGGCATCGCGACGGCGATCGTGGGTGTGATCATCGGCCTGCCGACGCTGAGGCTGCGCGGCGACTATCTCGCGATCGTGACGCTCGGCTTCGGCGAGATCATGCCGCAGATCGCGCGCAACGGGAACAACCTGTTCGGCTTCAACCTCACGAACGGGACCGGCGGGATCACGCCGATCGACGGGCCGGGCTTCGGCAGCTGGCTCGACAAGCATCTGCACCTGCCGAGCGACTACCTGAACGCGACGAACTTCGACAACCTGTTCTTCTGGACGTCGCTCGTGCTCGTGCTCTTGACGATCTTCACGAGCGCGCGGCTGCGCGATTCGCGACTCGGCCGCGCCTGGGTCGCGATCCGCGAGGACGAGGTCGCCGCGGCCGCGATGGGCGTGCCTCTGATGCGGACGAAGACCTGGGCGTATGCGACGGGCGCGTTCTTCGGCGGCGTCGCGGGCGCGTACTACGCGAGCTACAAGAGCGGCGCGTTCCCGGACGACTTCTTCTTCAACATCTCGGTCTTCATCCTCTGCATGGTCATCCTCGGCGGCATGGGCAACATCTGGGGAGTGATCTTCGGGGCCTGCTTCCTCTCGTACCTCGACCGGGAAGGTCTTGCGAACGTCGGCGCCTGGATCAACGGCCACTTCCATACGCATCTCGACGTGCCGCTCTACGAGTTCGGGATCTTCGGCGTGATCCTCGTGGTCACGATGCTGTTCCGGCCGGAGGGGCTGATCCCGAGCCAGCGGCGCGCCGCGGAGCTCCACGAGGGCGTGCACGACGAACCGCTCTACGACGTGGTCACCGAATGAGCGACACGCTGCTCCTGACCGAGCGTCTCCGGAAGGAGTTCGGCGGCCTCGTCGCCGTCGACGACGTGGACTTCACGGTGCCGACGAACGCGATCGTCAGCCTCATCGGCCCGAACGGTGCGGGCAAGACGACGTTCTTCAACATGCTCACGGGCGTCTACAAGCCGACCGCGGGACGGGTGCTGTTCAACGGAGAGGACATGACGAACAAGCCGCCGCACGCGTTCACGCAGCGCGGCATCGGGCGCACGTTCCAGAACATCCGTCTATTCCAGAACATGACGGCGCTCGAGAACGTGCTCGTCGGGATGCACGTGCGCCTGAAGGGCAACCTGTTCGAGGCGCTCCTGCGGACACCGCGCGTGAAGCGCGAGGAGAAGGAGGCGCGCGAACGTGCCCGCGAGCTGCTCGAGTTCTCCGGCCTGAGGCAGCGCGACGACGTGATCGGAAGGAACCTCTCCTACGGCGACCAGCGCCGGCTGGAGGTCGCGCGTGCGCTCGCGACGCAGCCGAAGCTCCTGCTGCTCGACGAGCCGACCGCGGGGATGAACCCGCAGGAGACGGGGGACTTCACGACCTTCGTGGGGCGCCTGCGCGAGGAGCTACAGCTGTCGGTGCTGTTGATCGAGCACGACATGCGCGTCGTGATGGGGATCTCCGACCGTGTCACCGTGCTCGACTACGGCAAGAAGATCGCCGAGGGCACGCCGCTCGAGATCCAGAAGGACGAGCGCGTGATCGAGGCCTATCTCGGCACGGCGGCGGTGAGCACGTGAGCGCGACGCCGAAGACGCTGCTCCGGCTCGAGAACGTCGAGACCTTCTACGGCTCCATCCAGGCGCTGAAGGGCGTGTCGATCGAGGTGCACGAGGGAGAGATCGTGACGCTCATCGGCGCGAACGGGGCCGGCAAGTCGACGACGTTGCGCTCGATCAACGGGCTCAACCATCCGCGGCGCGGAACGATCGAGTTCGGCGGCAAGAACATCACGCACGACGCCCCGCACGACATCGTGCGCATGGGCATCGCGCAGTCGCCGGAGGGACGGAAGCTCTTCCCGCGCATGAGCGTGACGGAGAACCTCGAGATGGGTGCGTTCCAGCGGCGCGACAAGAGCGGCATGAAAGAAGACATGGACCGGGTCTTCGAGCTCTTCCCGCGGCTCGCCGAACGGCGGACGCAGAAGGCGGGGACGCTGTCCGGCGGCGAGCAGCAGATGTGCGCGATCGGGCGGGCGCTGATGGCACGGCCGACCCTGCTGATGCTCGACGAGCCCTCGATGGGCCTCGCGCCGATCTTCGTGCAGCGGATCTTCGAGACGATCGTCGAGGTGAACAAGCAGGGCACGTCGATCCTGCTCGTCGAGCAGAACGCGTTGATGGCCCTCGACGTGGCCAACCGCGGCTACGTCCTCGAGACGGGCCGCGTCGCGCTCGCCGACGACGCGAAGACCCTGGCGAAGAACCCCGAGGTGCGCAAGACCTACCTCGGCGAGACGTAGCGCCGGCAGATCTGGGACCTGGTTCGAACCAGGTCCCAGATCTGGTGGTTGCGCATTCGGCACGCAACAGAAAGTGTTGCGCTAAGCTGAGGTCATGCCCGTCGCGACCGCACAGAAGGTCGAGGCGCTGCGGGCGGACTTCCGCTCCGCGGCGCAGCTCGCAGACATGCTCGGCGTCAGCCGCTCGCAGGTCACGCGCTGGCTGCGCGGCGCGGGCATCGACCCGCTGAACGCGGAGAAGGTCGACCTCCTCGAGCTCGTGTGGTCGAGCCTCCTGCGGCTGTACGAGAAGGAGGCCGCACTCGCGTGGCTCTTCGGGCTCAATCCGCTGCTCGGCGACCGCCGGCCGATCGACCTCGTGCGCGCGGGACGCACCGAGGAGCTCATGCGCGCGATCCGCGGCGAGCGCTCCGACGCGTTCGCGTGATCCTGTACCGCTGCTTCGCCTGGAACGAGCGTGCGCGCAAGGACGGCATGGACGGGCCGCTCTGGTTCCCGCGGCCGTACCAGGGCGAGGGCCGGCACGACAACCCGGAGCTCTACGGCTGCCTCTACGTCGCCGACCGGGTCGTGTCGTGCGTCGTCGAGCAACTCGCGCGGTTCCGCGGCCAGCGCCTCTCGCCGGCGCTCCTCCGCCGCCGCGGGCTGCCCCTCGCGCTCGCCGAGCTCGAGCTCGACGACACAGCAGAGCTCGTCGATCTCGACGACCCCGTCGTCCTGCGCAAGGAGCGCCTGCGCCCCTCGGTCGTCGCGACGCGACATCGCACAGTGACCCAGCCGCAGGCGCGCACCCTGCACGAGGCGCATGCGGAGGCCGCCGGCCTGCGCTGGTGGTCGAGCTACGAGGCGCTCTGGGCGAACGTCACGCTCTTCGACCGTGCCGGCCCGGCGCTGCGGCTGCGCGAGGTGCGGGTGCTGACGGTCGACGATCCTGCGGTCGCCGACGCCGCGGACTTCTTCGCGATGCGGCTCGGCTAGTCCCCGCCGCCGCCGACGCGCAGCGGGAAGTACGGAGGGGAGAGCAGGAACCCGATGCGTGGCTCGCCGTCGGCCCGTCCGCGCGCCATCAGCAGCGCAGCGCCGACGCCGCGTGCCGGCACGAAGCCGAGCTGCCGGACGACGGCCGCGTCGCCGGTGCCGGCCACGATCACGGCGCCCAGACGTCCGAGCGCAGGCTGGCACGCGTTCCAGTCGCGGAACGGCAGCAGGGGGTGCACCGTGCGGCTGGAGCGGTACGAGGCGATCGCGCGTGGGTCTGCGGCGACGCCGCGCTCTGCGTCCGCGAGCAGTTCCGGGTCGCGTCCGGCGCGCGTCGCATGGAAGAACGCCCGGTAGGGCTGCTGCGTCGGGTGCGCGAAGCGGCGCGAGAAGCGGTTGACGAGGATCGCAGTGCCGCCGTCGGCGACGGGGAAGGCGTCGCGCCACATGCGGAGCGCGAGGCCCAGGCCGAGGTACGCGGCGAGCAGCGGGTTCGGGCGCTCGCGCGGAAGGAACGGCGTCGTGCTCGGCACGCCGATCACGATCGCGTCGAGCGGCCGGTCGAGCTCCGCCCGCCGCAGCTCGACGGCGCGCAGCAGCGCCTCGGCGTGAGCGGCCGAAGGCGGCCCGCCGAACGCCGCGGCGACCGTGCGTTCCGTCGGCACCGACCGCAGGATCGTGCGGCGTGCGCGGTCGGGCAGCGCCGAGAAGACGTGCCGGAGCGGCGAGCGCACGATCCGCTCGAGCGCCTCGGGCTCGTACGGGTAGCCGCGCAGCGCGCCCGACACCTCCGGGTGGTTGAGCACGAGCGACACTCCGATCAGCGGCACGCGCCGCGCGAGCGCTCGCTCGAGCGCGACGGCGAGCTGCCAACCCTGCGACGCGGTCGTCTCGAGCAGCGAGTGCGCGCCCGCCGCGCGGAGTGCGTCGGCGCCCGCGGCGGCGAGCAGCGCCGCCGGCCCGCCGTGGAGCACGGTCTCGGCGGCGGTGACGACGACGACGAGGTCGGTCTCGACGAGCGCAGGGTTCACGCGGAGCGGCGGGCTCGAGGCGCTGTCGAGCGCGATCAGGCCGGGATCCTCGACGTCGTGGACGACGACCTGTCCGTGGAAGCGGCGCGCCAGCTCGGGCGTGACGAGCGACTCGAGCTCCCGCTGCCCCGGCCGGCGCGCCAGTCCGGCTGCGACGAGGATCGTCTGGTACCCGGTCGAGATGCCGAGGCGCTCGAGCTCGTCGACGACCGCGCGGATCGCGAGCTGGCGCGGGTCGTTCGGGGCGGCGGGGATCGGCAGCGCCGGCGGCTCGACGACGATCGTCGCGCGCGTCCCGCGGCCGGCCAGCGTCTCGAGCGAGTCGCCTTCGAGCGGAAAGCGCAGCGCGTCGCGTACGGCGGCCGCAACGTCCGCGACCGCCCGGCCGGGCGGGGGAGGGCGCAGGACGACCGCGTCCTCCGGGGCGGTCGCGATCACGAGCCGCGAGCCGGACAGCAGGGGAATGCGCGTCACCGCGGGATTCAAGCAGGGGGAGAACCCGGGTGGAGGAGCGTACCCGGGGTCTCCCCCTGCAGGGTTTGCTTGGGGGCCGGGCCCATGGCTCGTGCCTCACGAACGCGTGCCCGCCGACCGGCGGCCCGCTCTACCGGTCCCGGCCCCGGGGCTAGACTCGAATCGATGTCGCCGAAGACGCTCACGGGGCTCGAGCTCGACGTCGACGACGCGCCCGCGCGCGGCTCCGAGCTCTTCCTCGTCGACGGCAACAACCTTGCTTACCGCGCGTTCTTCGCCCTCCCGGAGGAGCTCGCGACGACCGACGGCTTTCCCACGAACGCGCTGCTCGGCTTCGCGAACATGCTCTTCAAGCTGCTCTCGGACTACAAGCCGAAGGGTGTCGCGGTCGCGTGGGACACGAGGCCGGTGCACCGCGCGGCGGTCGCCGAGGCCGGCGACGTCGTCTACAAGGAAGGTCGCCGGCCGATGGCGGACCTCCTGCGCGAGCAGTTCCCGTACTTCAGGCCGATCGTGGAGGCGTTCGGGTACCGCAACCTCGAGTTCGAGGGGTGGGAGGCTGACGACGTGATCGCGACGCTTGCGACGCGCGCCGACGAGGCGGGAGTGAAGACGACCGTCGTGTCGACCGACCGCGACGCGTTCCAGCTCGTCACCGACAACGTCGCGCTGATGATGACGCCGCGCGGTTTGAGCGACGTGCATGTCTACACGCCGGAGCGGGTCGAGGCGCGCTACGGGATCCGGCCCGAGCAGATTCCGGACTTCATCGGCCTCAAGGGCGACAGCTCCGACAACATCCCCGGCATCCCGGGTATCGGCGACAAGACCGCCGGCCAGCTGATCGCGCAGTACGGGTCGCTCGAGGGCGTGATCGAGCACGCGGCCGAGCTGTCTCCGGCGCGCAAGAAGAACGTCGTCGAGTACGCCGACCAGGCGCGGATGTCGAAGGAGCTCGCGACGATGCGTCGTGACCTCGAGCTCGACTGCGACCCGGCGCAGCTCGTGCTCTCGCCGCCGGACCGCTCCCAGCTGCGCGAGATGTTCAGGCGGTTCGAGTTCCGCAATCTGCTGAACCGCATCGACGAGCTCGACGACGCCCTGCCCGCGCTCGAGCGGATCGTCGCGGGAACGACCGTGCCGTGGCGCGAGGGCGAGCTCCCCGAGCAGATCGTCGGACGGGTCGGCCTCGCGATCGACGGCGGCCGCTTCGCACTCGCACAAGCCGACGGCGTCGTCGTCGGCGCCTGGAGCCCGGAGCTCGCGGCGCGACTTCGCGACGCGCAGATCGTCGCGCACGACTACAAGGCGCTGCCGCGGCTGACGATGCTGCCGGCCGAGGACACGATGATCGCGGCGTACCTGATCGAGCCCGGGCGTCCTGTGTACGAGCTCGGCGATCTCGCCGCCGAGTACGGCGTGGAGGCCCTGCCGGAGCCGGCGGCGGAGGAGGAGACGGCGGCGCTCGTGCGCGCGGCGGAAGTGCCGCGGCGGCTCGCCGGCCTGCTGCGCGAGCGGCTGCGCGAGCGCGGCAGCGAGGAGCTCTACGACCGCATCGAGCTGCCGCTCACGGCGGTACTCGCCGCGATGGAGGACGCCGGCGTCAAGATCGACACGTACCGCATGGGCGAGATCACCGCGCGGCTCGCCGACCGCGTGGAGGAGCTCGAGTCGAAGGCGTACGAGCTCGCCGGCGAGGAGTTCGTGCTCGGCTCCACGCAGCAGCTCGCACGGATCCTCTTCGAGAAGCTCGAGCTCAGGCCGGGACGCAAGGGCAAGACCGGCTACTCCACCGATACGCGGGTGCTCCGGACGATCCGCGCCGACCATCCGATCGTCGCCGTGATCGAGGAGTGGCGCGAGCTGAGCAAGCTGATGAACACGTACCTCGTGCCGCTGCCTGCGCTGCTCGGCGAGGACGGGCGCCTGCACACCACGTTCAACCAGGCCGTTGCGGCCACCGGCCGTCTCTCGACGTCGAACCCGAATCTCCAGGCGATCCCGGTCCGCACCGAGCTCGGGCGCGAGATCCGCAGCGCGTTCATCGCGGAGACCGGCCACCGGCTCGTGTCGGCGGACTACTCGCAGGTCGAGCTGCGCATCCTCGCGCACGTCTCGGGCGAGCCTCGCCTGCGCGAGGCGTTCGCACGGGGCGAGGACATCCACTCGGCGACCGCGGCCGAGGTGCTCGGCAAGGACCAGGCGACGCTGACGAAGGACGAGCGCAACGTCGCGAAGATGGTCAACTTCGGGATCATCTACGGCATCTCCGCGTTCGGGCTCTCGGAGAACCTCGAGATCCCGCGCGAGCAGGCGCAGCAGTACATCGACACGTATCTCGCGCGGTTCCCGTTGGTGCAGGACTTCATTCAGCGCACGATCGAGCAGGCCGAGCGTGACGGCTACGTCACCACGCTGCTGGGCCGGAGGCGTCCCGTGCCCGAGATCCGGGCGCAGAACCGCCAGACGCACGCGCTCGGCGAACGGCTGGCGGTCAACTCGGTGATGCAGGGCACGGCGGCCGACGTCATCAAGGTCGCGATGGTGAACATCCACCGCCGCCTGCGCGACGAGGGCCGCTCGTCGCGGCTCGTGCTCCAGGTGCACGACGAGCTGCTCGTCGAGGCGCCCGACGCCGAGGTGCCGACGGTGAAGGAGCTCGTGCGTTCCGAGATGTGCGGCGCGTACCCGCTCGACCCGCCGCTCGCCGTCGACGTCGGCGCGGGCGACAACTGGCGCGAGGCGAAGGACTAGAACGCTAGAGCGCGTCAGGCAGGGAGTCGGGCACGAGCCCGAGGCCCTGCCGCAGCTCTTCGATCAGCCGCTGTGCGTCGTCGAGCAGCTGCGCGAGCGGCTCGAGCTCCGTGCGCGGCACCTCGACGGTGACGCGCACCGGAGAGCGGGCCGTCGACGAGAGGGCGAGCGTCTCCTCGCCGTCGCGCGCGAGCGCGGTGAGGTCGAGGTACTCGTCGCGGCCGAGACGCAGCCCGTGCGCGAACTGCGCGTCCGCTGCGCGCAGCCGCTGCGCGAGCACCGTCGGGTAATGGCCGGGCACGCTGACGGTCGCCTCGCCGCCGCGCAGGCCGATCGACGCGGACCACATCGGGTAGCCGGCGTCGTGCCGCTCGTGCCGCAGCACGGCGACCCCGACCGACGCCGTCTCGCCGATGGGATAGCGCTCGTCCATCAGATCAGGGTACCCGGGGTTCAGGCCACGTAGCCGAGCTCGCGGAGCAGTGCGCCCGCTTCCGCCTCGACGTCGGCGAGCTGCTCCGGCGTCAGCTCCCTGCGCCAGCGGCCGATCGAATCGGCATGCACCTCGCCGAAGGCGACGGCCAGCGGCCCGGGCTCGGCGTCGAGCGCGCGCGCGACCCGCTGCGCCTCGCCCTCGGGGTCCGCGACGAGCGACTCGTAGCGCAGGTCGATCGTCCGCTCGGGGGCGCCGCGCGCCGCGGTCACGTAGCTGCGCCACGCCCAGGCCGCCCGGGTCGCCTCGCTCGCCTCCTCGAACTCGCGCCGCCGCTCCGGCTCGACCCAGAACCGCGCGTGGGCGCCGTACGCCTGGTTCGCGTCGTCGCTGCCGGCGCGTCCTGCGCCGAGCCACCCGCGTTCGAGCAGCGAGCAGACGACGTCGCGGCCGTCGCGGATCACATGGACCGCCTTCGCGGCCGGGTAGGCGTGGAGCGCGCCCTCGAGGACGTAGCTCGTCTCGGGGTTCTGCTCGACGCCGCGCAGCCCGTGGACGAGCCCGAGGTTGCGGACGAGCTGTACGAGCCGCCGCACCTCGCGCGCCTGCTCCTCGACCGGCCGCCCGGCGAGCCGGGCCACGGCCGCCTTCAGCAGCGGCACCTCGCCGAGGTCGACGAAGCCGGGCTGCGACCCGAGCGAGTTGCCGACGAACGTCGTGCCCGAGCGCGGGGAGCCCACCACGAACACCATCCGGTTCTCGCGCTGCGTGATCCCGCGGGAGCCGCCCCGGCGGGCGCGCAGCCCGACCCGGGCCGCGGTGAGCCCGACGGCCGACGCCGCCCATGCGGCACCCCGAACCGCACGCACGGCATGGGAGATCTGGATGACGTGGACGACCCCGAGATCCGTGTGCATCGCGGGAATAGTGCCCCAAACCGGGCCCGCCGCGGGCACGTGGAGCCGGTCGGCGGCCGCCAACTTCGTCGTGCGCCGGGAGTCTGAGTTCTTAGGCTTATACTGGCCGATCTATATGGCAAACGAAACCATCAACGAACCCTTCACAGATCCGCGGCTCGAGGAAGGCGTCTGGACCACCGGCCCCGACGGCGAGCTGATTCCGGACTACGAGTCGACCTTCCCGACCATCAACGAAGGCGAGGTCGTCCACGGCACGGTCGTCCGGGTGGACAAGGACGAGGTGCTGGTCGACATCGGGTACAAGTCGGAAGGCGTCATCCCCGTCAGCGAGCTCTCCATCCGCCGCTCGGTCAATCCGGCGGACGAGGTCTCCCTCGGCGACGAGATCGCCGCGCTCGTGATGACCAAGGAGGACGCCGACGGCCGGCTGATCCTCTCGAAGAAGCGCGCGCGCTTCGAGCTCGCCTGGAAGGCGATCGAGCAGGCGCACGAGCAGGGCGAGCCCGTCACCGGGCGCGTGATCGAGGTCGTCAAGGGCGGCCTGATCCTCGACCTCGGCGTGCGCGGCTTCCTGCCCGCGTCGCTGGTCGACATCCGCCGCGTCCAGGATCTCGACGAGTTCCTCGGGCAGGAGCTTCGCTCCAAGGTGATCGAGCTCAACCGGTCGCGCAACAACGTCGTGCTCTCGCGCCGCGCCGTCCTCGAGGACGAGCGCAAGGAGATGCGCCAGTCGATCCTCGACCGGCTGAACCCGGGCGACGTCGTCGAGGGCACCATCTCGAACATCGTCGACTTCGGCGCGTTCGTGGACCTCGACGGCATGGACGGGCTGATCCACATCTCCGAGCTGTCGTGGAGCCACGTCAACCATCCGTCGGAAGTCCTCGAGATCGGGCAGAAGGTCAACGTCAAGGTGCTCGACATCGACCGCGACCGCCAGCGGATCTCGCTCGGTCTCAAGCAGACCCAGTCCGACCCGTGGCAGCAGGTGCTCGAGAGCTACCAGGAGGGCGACGTCGTCGCCGGCAAGGTGACGAAGGTCGTCACCTTCGGCGCCTTCGTCGAGATCCTCCCGGGCGTCGAGGGTCTCGTGCACATCTCGGAGCTCGCACAGCATCACGTCGAGAATCCGCGCGAGGTCGTCTCCCAGGGCGACACGGTGAACGTTCGCATCCTCGAGGTCGACGCGGAACGGCGGCGCCTGTCGCTGTCGCTCAAGCGCGTCGAGGACGGGATGCCCATCCAGCCTGCGCCCGGCGAAGAGGCCGCGCCACCGTCGATCGACCTGTCGGAGGACGTCTTCTCGGACGAGCCGGCAGCGGAGGCGCCGACCGTGGAGGCCGGCGTGGAAGAGGAGCCGAGCGTGGAGGCCGAAGCCGTAACGCCCGACGTCGAGCCTGAGGTTCTCGCCGAGACGGCCGCCGCCGACCAACCCTCTGCGGCAGCCGCGGACGAGCCCGTAGAGGGCTCGGCCGAGACCGCTCCCGAATAGTGGGGCGGCGGCCGCTCGCGGTCGCGATCACCGGGGGTATCGCGGCCGGCAAGACTGAGGCGCTCGCGGCGTTCGCACGCCGCGGCGCCGCCGTCGCCTCGGCGGACGAGCTCGTCCACGGCGTCTACCGAGAGGACGAGAGCCTCAAGTCGGAACTGCGCGAGCGGTGGGGCGACCAGGTCTTCGGCGCCGACGGCGAGGTCGACCGCGCGGCGGTCGCGGCCATCGTGTTCGCCGACCGGTCCGAGCTGGACTGGCTCGAGAGCGTGCTGCATCCGCGGGTCCGGCGCGCGCACCAGGAGTGGCTCGAAGAGGTCGCCGCCCGGCCCGACCCGCCGGCGCTGGTCGTCGTCGAGATCCCGCTCCTGTACGAGACCGGCGGCGACGCGCGCTACGACAAGGTCGTCGTTGTCACGGCTCCGCCGTCGGTGCGCGAGGCGCGGCGCGGCGGGTTCACCGGCCGTGAGTCGCGGCTGCTTCCGGACGAGGAGAAGCTGCGGCGGGCGGACTTCGCCTACGTCAACGACGGGTCGCTCGAGGAGCTCGACGCGTTCGTCGACGGGGTCGTGAAGGAGCTCACATCGTCGCGCTGAGGCGCATCGTGCTCGTCGGCGCGGTCGTGGCGGCGGCGATCGGGGCGTTCACGTATCTCCAGCGCACCGAGCCGGCGTGGTGGGCGCGCCTCTGGTACCCGCTCCGCTACCAGGCGATCGTGCGCGGGCATGCGCAGAACTACCGCCTGAACCCTGCGCTCCTCGCAGCGGTGATCGAGCAGGAGAGCAAGTTCAGGGCGAACGCGCGCTCGAGCACGGGCGCGATCGGCCTGATGCAGCTCCAGCCGGACACGGCGAAGGGGATCGCGCTGCACACGGGCGGCAAGAACTTCGTGCTCGCCGATCTCGACGACCCCGAGATCAACGTGCGCTACGGCTCGTGGTACCTGAGGCACCTGCTCGACCGATACCACGACGAGCGCCTCGCCCTCGCCGCGTACAACGCCGGCCAGGCCAACGTCGACGAGTGGCGGCGGAAGGGGCAGGGCATCCAGTTCCCGGAAACCCGCACGTACGTCTCACGGGTCGAGCGGTTGAAGGACATCTACCGGCGCGCGTACGGGGCCGAGCTCGGGCTGCACTAGCGTCGTCCTACGGCGAGACCTGCGGCTCCTGGTCGCCCGGCTGCTCCGTGCCCGGCGGGGCGGGTAGCGAGCCCGGGCACGCGCCGTTCCGTGCGTTGAGCACCGAGAAGCGCCGGGAGTCGACCGTCTGGTGGCCGTGGCCGTCGCCGACGAGCACCGTCGCGACATAGACCCCGTTCGCGAGAGCGGTCGTGTCGTAGCTGCCCGCAAGCTGGAACAGGAAGCGCCCGGGCATCGAGGTGTACTGCTCGTGGCCGAAGCGCGGGGCGTTCTGATACGTGCCCTTCGCATAGACGTCCCAGAAGCGGGCGTTGGGCGGCAGCTCCGTGCGGAAGTCCGCGGCGGTCCGCCACGGCACCACCGCCGTTCCGCGGAGGCTCGCCACGGTCCAGCGCACGAGCGACGGCGCGACCGGCAGCCCCTGGAACTTTCCGGGCACCGCGACGGGGGGCGTGTCGTACGCGTCGACGTCGACCTCGATGCGGCCGCACAGGCCGAGCGGGGTTTGCAACTCGCCCGTCTGGTCGCGGATCACGATGTCGCGGATCACGGGCGCCGTGAAGTCCTTGTACGGCGTCAGATGCCCGGGCTGCAACGGGTTGACGACGTGCGTGTCGTCGATCTCCGTGAGGTGGACGTGACCGAACGGCGACTGCACGTAGCCGAGGATCGTCTTGCGCGCGATCACCTGCTGCCCCTCGCCGACGACCGTGACGATGTGGAAGTACTGGAAGATCACGCCGTGGTCGGTGACGACGTTCAGCGTCACCGCGCCGACGTAGTGAGCCGTCCCGTTCTCCGACGGATAGATCGGCGTGCCGTCGGGCGCGGAGATGTCGATCCCCTGGTGGAACGAGAAGAAGCCGGGGCCCTCGAACGCGCCCGCGAGGATGCCGTCCCCGTACACCGTGCGCGGATCGCCGAAGAAGCCGCGAATCGGATGCTGGCGGTCGAACGGCTTGAAGGGCCACGAGTACGCCGACGCGCCGCCTGCCTGGACGAGCACGCCCAGGACCAGCACGACGACGGCGATGTGAAGACGACCCATGCGCACGGACACGAAGTATGGAGACACCCGGCCGGCCGCCGGGCACGTACCGGCCGTCGGGGTACCCTCTGTCGTCATGGCGGAGTTGCAGACATCGGCCGACTACGTCCCGATGGGCGACCAGCCCAAGGCGATCGAGATCCTCGCCGAGGGCCTCCGAAACGGCGAGCGCTACCAGACGCTGATCGGCGCCACCGGCACCGGCAAGACCGCGACGATGGCGTGGACGATCGAGAAGGCCGGCAGGCCGGCGCTCGTCATCGCGCACAACAAGACGCTGGCCGCGCAGCTCTGCAACGAGTTCCGGGAGTTCTTCCCGCACAACGCCGTCGAGTACTTCGTCTCGTACTACGACTACTACCAGCCCGAGGCGTACGTTCCGCAGGCCGACCTGTACATCGAGAAGGACTCGTCGCGGAACGACGACATCGACCGGCTGCGCCATTCGGCGACGTCGAATCTGCTGTCGCGGCGTGACGTGATCATCGTCGCTTCGGTGTCGTGCATCTACGGCCTCGGCTCGCCGGACGAGTACAAGGAGCGCGTCGTCTTCGTCAACGTCGGCGAGGAGCAGGACCGCGACGTGATGCTCCGGAAGCTGATCGACATCCAGTACGTGCGCAACGACACGCTGCTCGGCCGCGGCAGGTTCCGGGTCAAGGGCGACGTCGTCGAGGTGCAGCCCGCGCACTCGGAGACCGCCTACCGCATCTCCTTCTTCGGCGACGAGGTGGAGGCGATCACGCACTTCGACCCGCTGACGGGCGACGTGCTCTCGAAGTACGACCAGGTCACGATCTTTCCGGCGACGCAGTACGTGACGTCGAAGCCGACGATCGAGCGCGCGGCCGTGGAGATACGGCGCGAGCTCGAGGAGCAGGTCGCGAAGTTCGAGTCCGAGGGCAAGATGCTCGAGGCGCACCGGATCCGCCAGCGCACCGAGTACGACCTCGAGATGATGAAGGAGCTCGGCTTCTGCAACGGGATCGAGAACTACTCGCGCATCCTCGACGGCCGTCCGCCCGGCTCGGCGCCGCACACGCTGCTCGACTACTTCCCGTCCGACTTCGTCGTCTTCTGCGACGAGTCGCACCAGTCGATCCCGCAGATCGGCGGCATGCACGAGGGCGACCGCTCGCGCAAGCAGACGCTGGTCGACTTCGGCTTCCGGCTCCCGTCGGCGATCGACAACCGGCCGCTCCGCTTCGACGAGTTCCTCGCCAAGGTGCCGCAGCTCGTGTTCGTCTCGGCCACGCCGGGCGCCTACGAGCTGCGCCACTCGACGCGGATCGCCGAGCAGCTCATCCGCCCGACCGGTCTCGTCGATCCCGAGGTCGAGCTGCGGCCGACGAAGAACCAGATCGACGACCTGCTCGGTGAGATCCGCAAGCGCGAGCAGGCGGGCGAGCGGACGCTCATCACCACGCTGACGAAGAAGATGGCCGAGGACCTCACCGACTACCTCCTCGAGTCGGGGGTGAAGGCGCGGTATCTCCACTCGGAGATCGACACGCTCCAACGCATCCAGATCATCCGCGAGCTGCGGCTCGGCGAGTACGACGTGCTCGTCGGCGTCAACCTGCTGCGCGAGGGGCTCGACCTGCCGGAGGTGTCGCTCGTCGCGATCCTCGACGCAGACAAGGAGGGCTTCCTGCGCGGGCGCACGTCGCTGATCCAGACGATCGGCCGCGCGGCCCGCAACGTCAACGGCCGGGTGCTCATGTACGCCGACAAGCAGACCGAGTCGATCAAGCAGGCAGTCGACGAGACGAGCCGCCGCCGTGCCATCCAGCTCGCATACAACGAGGAGCACGGGATCACGCCGGTCTCGATCTCGAAGGGCATCTCCGACATCGCCGAGTTCCTCCAGCTCGAGGCGCCGCACGTCCCGGGCCGCCGCCGGCGGGGCTCGAAGAAGGTCGAGGGCATGGACCGCGCCGAGCTCGAGAAGCTCGTGATCACGCTCGAGGAGGAGATGCTCGCCGCCGCCGAGGAGCTGCGCTTCGAGTACGCGGCGAAGCTGCGGGACGAGATCAAGGACCTGCGCCGGGAGCTGAACGCGCTCCAGCAGGCCACCGCCTAGCCTCTACCGCGCTCACGCCGGGCTCATGCCGCGACGGTACGCTGAGTCGATGCTCGGCACGATCATCGCCGCTCTCGCCTCCGCGTTCATCACCGGCGCCCTCGCGCGCTTCGCGGTGCCCGGGCCGGACCCGATGCCGGCCTGGCTGACCGTCGTGATCGGCCTCGGCGGGACGGTCGTCGGCGGCGGCCTCGTGATCCTGACGGTCGGGCAGAGCCCCGGCTGGGTGGGCACGGCGAGCTTCGGCGCCTCGATCGCCCTCGTGGTCGTCTACCGGCGCTTCATCCAGAAGCGGCCGCTCTGGGGACCCGAGGCGTACCGGTTCCCGAGCAAGGGCTTCGGCGTCGAGCAGTACCGCGCGCGGCTCCAGCGGGCGGGCATCGACCCCGACAAGGTGATGTCGCCGTTCGTGCCGGCCGCGGCGAACGCCCCCGCCGGGGGAGGCGCCGCCGCGCCGGTCGCAGCGGGAAGCGGGGGAGACCCGACCGAGAACCCCGCCTACTACCTGCGCCTGATCGAGGAGCTCCACGACAACGGCGTGCTCAGCGACGCCGAGTACGACGCGTCGCGGTTGCGGCTGCTCGAGCGGCTGCGCGCCTAATCGAGCACGCCGGGCCCGCGCGGGAACTCGCGCCGCGCGGTGAGGCGCCAGTCGCCGCCGCGCCAGCCGTGGGTCGACACGGTCAGCGTCGTCTCGCCGGCCTCGTAGAGGTGCAGCCCGCGGGCCTCGCCGAGCCGGCTCGGTCGCGGCCGGCCGAGCCCGGGGGCGATCGAGACGACCGCGGTGCGCCCGTCAGCGTCGGCCGCCTCGAACTCGTGCCGCTCGCTCACGGCAGCCTGGTGGATGTGCCCGCCGAGGATCAGGTCGGCGCCGGCCGAGACGAGCGCGCGCAGCACCTCGTCGCGCCTCGCCACCGGCCTCTTTCGCGAGGCGCGCCACGGAGCGCCGAGCAGGTGGTGGTGGAGCACGACCACGCGGTAGGCGCCCGCGGCGGCGGCGCCGAGCCGCTCGGCCGCCTGCCGCAGCTGCGACTCTCCGAGCGCTCCGCCCTGGTGGCGGTACGGGCGCGCCGAGTTGAGCCCGACCGCGTGCAGCTCCGGGGAGGCGTGGACCGGCTCGGTCGTCTGCCAGACCCGCTCGAACTCGGCCCAGGGGCTCGTGAAGCGGGCCGGGAACGTATAGGGAAGGTCGTGATTCCCGGGAACCGCGAGCACGGGAGGGCCGAGCGAGGTGAGGAGCCGGTGGGCCTGCTCGTGCTCGTGCCGGCGCCCGCGGTTGGTCAGATCGCCCGACGCGACGATCAGGTCGGGGCGTGCCCGCTCGACCAGCCGGGCCAGCGCCGCCTCGACGTCCGGGTCCTCGTGTGTGCCCGTATGAAGATCGGAGACATGCAGGATGTGTACGCTCACGGGAGAATGAGGCTATAGATCAGAATGGCCGACGAGTCCGCCGAGATCTTCGATGACCTGTACCTCGGCCTCCGGGCCGGCGGCGCGTTGCGCAAGCAGCGCCGCGGCGAGGTGCTGACCACCGAGGAGCAGGAAGCGCTGGGCCGCTGGCAGCGGCTCTCCCCGTGGCGCAAGGCGCTCGCCGTCGGCGGCTTCGCCGTCGGCACGTTCGGCCTGGGCTTCACGCTCGGCGGCTTGGTATTCGGGCGGTGGCGAAAGGCATAAGTAGGGGTCGCGCAGCGACCCGCTTGCTCATGCCCAGGGTTTCCTCGCCGGACGTCGAAGCGGGAGAGTCCATGCTCGCAGAACCCGAAGAGCAGGTGTACCTCGACGCGCGCCGCCACGGCGTCGTTCTCGTGCGGCCGCTGCTCCGCGCGCTCGTGCTCGCGCTGCTCGGCGCGACGGCATTCCTCGGCGGCTGGCCGGTGTCCGCCGCCGGCGCCACGCTGCTCGTGTTGGCCGCGGTGGTCGCGACCGCGGCGGTCTGGCGGTGGGATCGCACGCACGTCGTCGTCACCGCCGACAGGCTGTTCGTGATGCACGGCGTCGTCCGCAGGCAGGCTGCCGCGGTGCGGCTCGCGCGTGTCGGCGCGGTCGAGGTCGAGCAGTCGCTGCTCGGCCGGCTGCTCGGCTACGGGACGATCGTCGCCGGCGAGCTCGAGATTCGCTGCGTCGCCAGGCCGCGCGAGCTCTGCGGGCTCGTGCAGCGGCTCAGCGGCTGATTCGGGCCGGCCCGCGGGGCTTTACGAACACACGTTCGCGCGGTAGAATGGCCCCGAATGGCTGCCGACGAGCTGATCGTCCACGGCGCCCGCGAGCACAACCTGAAGGACATCACCGTCCGGCTGCCGCGGAACCGCCTGATCTGCATCACCGGGCTGTCGGGCTCCGGGAAGTCGAGCCTGGCCTTCGACACGATCTACGCCGAGGGGCAGCGGCGCTACGTCGAGTCGCTCTCCGCGTATGCGCGCCAGTTCCTCCAGATGATGGAGAAGCCGGACGTCGACCACATCGACGGTCTCAGCCCGGCGATCTCGATCGACCAGAAGACCACGTCGCGCAATCCGCGCTCGACGGTCGGCACGGTCACGGAGATCTACGACTACCTCCGCCTGCTGTACGCGCGGGTCGGGCGCCCGCACTGCCCGGTCTGCGGCAAGCCCATCGCCGGCCAGTCGATCGACGCGATCGTCGACCAGGTGCTGCGGCTCGGCGAGGGCACGCGGTTCACCGTCAACGCGCCCCTCGTGCGCGACCGCAAGGGCGAGCACAAGGACGTCTTCGAGGAGTTGACGCGCGAGGGCTTCACGCGCGCGAAGGTCGACGGGCAGGAGGTCGTGCTCGAGGACGGGGTGCCCGAGCTCGACAAGAAGTTCAAGCACGCGATCGACGTCGTCGTCGACCGCCTCGTCATGAAGGCTGACCTGCGGCTGCGGCTGACGCAGTCGATCGAGACGGCCGCGGCGCTCGGCGACGGCCTCGTCGTCATCGACGTGATCGGCGGCGAGGAGATGCTCTTCTCGCAGAACTTCGCGTGCCCCGACCACGGCGTCTCGCTGCCGGAGCTCCAGCCGCGCATCTTCTCGTTCAACTCGCCGCACGGCGCCTGCCCGCGCTGTACCGGTCTCGGCTCGCAGCAGGAGATCGACCCCGATCTGCTCGTCCCCGACCCGTCGGTCTCGATCGACGACGGAGCGCTCGTGCCCTGGTCGGTCGGCGGCTCGTCGGGCTTCTACGAGGCCGTCATCCAGGCGATCGCCGACCGCTACGAGATCGACACGTCGAAGCCCTGGCTCGAGCTCCGCGAGGAGGAGCAGAGCTGGTTCCTCTACGGCACCGGCGGCGAGAAGGTCTACGTCCAGTACCGCAACCGGATGGGGCGCCGCCGCCAGTACATGCTCGCGTTCGACGGCATCGTCGCGAGCCTCCAGCGCCGCTACAAGGAGACGGACTCCTCGCAGCAGCGCGAGCGCATCGAGGAGTACATGTCGTTCCGCCCGTGCCCGGTCTGCAAGGGCGCGCGCCTGAAGCCCGAGGTGCTCGCGGTCACGGTCGGCGGCCGCTCGATCAACGAGTTCACCCAGATGGCGGTGGCACGCGCGCTCCAGTTCCTCGACGAGCTCGGGCTCACCGAGACGGAGCAGCTGATCGGCCACCGCATCGTCAAGGAGATCCGCGAGCGGCTGACGTTCCTCGACGACGTCGGCGTCGGCTATCTGACGCTCGACCGCGCGGCCGGCACGCTCTCGGGCGGCGAGGCGCAGCGCCTGCGGCTCGCGACGCAGATCGGCTCGCAGCTCGTCGGCGTGCTCTACATCCTCGACGAGCCGTCGATCGGCCTGCACCAGCGCGACAACGCGCGGCTGATCGACACGCTCGAGCGCCTGCGCGACCTCGGCAACACGGTCGTCGTCGTCGAGCACGACGAGGAGATGATGCGGCGCGCCGACTGGCTCGTCGACATGGGGCCGGCGGCGGGAGTGCACGGCGGCGAGGTCGTCGCCGAAGGGCCGGCGTCGAAGGTCGAGCGCAACCGCAAGTCGGTCACGGGGCAGTTCCTCTCCGGTACGCGCGCGATCGCGATTCCGGAGCGGCGCGACGACGACCGCGGCGTGTTCGTCGTGCGCGGCGCGGCGCAGCACAACCTCAAGGACATCGACGTCGAGTTCCCGGTGGGCAAGTTCATCTGCGTCACCGGCGTCTCCGGCTCGGGCAAGTCGACGCTCGTGAACGAGATCGTCTACAAGTCGCTCGCGAACCGGCTCAACCGCGCGCGCGTCAAGCCCGGCGCGCACACCGGCGTCGAGGGCATCGACGTCTTCGACAAGGTGATCGAGATCGACCAGCGGCCGATCGGCCGTACGCCGCGGTCGAACCCGGCCACGTACACCGATCTGTTCACGCACATCCGCGAGCTGTACTCGCTGACGCCCGAGGCGAAGGTGCGCGGCTACAAGCCCGGCCGCTTCTCGTTCAACGTCCGCGGCGGCCGCTGCGAGACGTGCAAGGGCGACGGGCAGATCAAGATCGAGATGCACTTCCTGCCCGACGTCTACGTCTCGTGCGAGACGTGCAAGGGGGCGCGGTACAACCGGGAGACGATGGAGGTGCGCTTCAAGGGCAAGTCGATCGCCGACGTGCTCGACATGTCGGTCGAGGATGCGCTCGAGTTCTTCGCGAAGATCCCGAAGATCCGGCGCCGTCTCCAGACCCTGCACGACGTCGGCCTCGACTACGTCAAGCTCGGCCAGCCGGCGACGACGCTCTCCGGCGGCGAGGCGCAGCGGGTCAAGCTCGCCTCCGAGCTGTGCAAGGTGGCGACCGGGAAGACGCTGTACATCCTCGACGAGCCGACGACGGGGCTCCACTTCGCCGACATCGAGAAGCTGCTCGAGACGCTCCAGCGGCTCGTCGACGCGGGGAACACGATGCTCGTGATCGAGCACAACCTCGACGTGATCAAGCAGGCCGACTGGCTCGTCGACCTCGGTCCGGAAGGCGGCGAGGCGGGCGGGGAGATCGTCGCCGTCGGCACGCCCGAGCAGGTCGCCGAGGTGGCGGAGAGCTTCACCGGGCAGTTCCTGCAGGCCGTGCTGCCTGCGCGCGCCGTGGCTGCGTAGCCCGCGTCGGGTAGCGCTGCTGCGCGAACATCGCTCCGTGATGACCGAACCCCTTGTCCGTGCCGCTGAACCATCCGACATCGAGGCATGCGTCGAGCTTGCGCTCGACGCCGCTGCCGGTGAGCAAGTCGCGCGCGACGCGGACTTCTGGGGCCAAGCGTTTGCCCGCGACATCGAACATCCGGAGCGGAGCCTCGTCGTCGCCGTCAGCCGGGCCGAGATTGTCGGCTACGCCCGCGCGCATCTGTTCGAGCCGGAACCCGACGCTCCGACCGACACCTCACCATGGGGCTACTACCTGATCGGCCTCTTCGTCCGGCCTGACTGCCGCGGGGCCGGTCTCGGAGCGGCGCTCACAGACGCCCGCCTGCGCTGGATCAGCGAACGCGCCGACGAAGCGTGGTTCTTCGCCAACGTGCGCAACACCGCGTCCATCGAGCTACACCACCGCTTCGGGTTCGAGGAGATCACCCACCACTTCTCCTTCCCCGGCCTGACGTTTGAGGGCGGCGAGGGCATCCTCTTCCGCGCTCGGCTCGACCGTGAAGCGCGACAGTCGCATCCAACCCTCTAGCTCTGTCAAACCGTAAACCCCCGAACCGTTCCGCTAGCGCGGCCCGACCGCGATCTGCAACCTGGCGAGAACGTTGCCGCGCCGATTGTGCGCAACGAGCGTCGTGACGTCGCGGTAACCGCCTCCAAAGGCCCAGCCGCCCGGCACGTACAAGAGCGGTAGTCCCTGGACCCATTTGCGGCCGGCACTTGTCGAGCTCGTCACGATCCCCGTCACGTCGCGTCTGGCGAGTCCGATGATCTCGGTCATGGGAACGGATCGCGCCGGGCCGGTGACGGATGCAGGCTCGTCGTAGCGATCCGGCATCGTGAGAACGAGGAGGGGCTTGGTCAGCCGGCAGACGGGGGCGGCCACGTCGACTCCGCGCACCGCCATGAAGCAGGTATGTCCGCCTTTCCTCGTCGCGGAGACGAGCGCGAAGGGCCTTCCGTTTTGCATCGGTGCGGCACTTACGACCTTGGCGCTCGTGGGCTCGAAGCCGCGGTGCGCGACACGCTCTCTCACCAGCTTCCATTGCGGTGCGGTGAAGGCGCCCCAGGAGGCGGAAGGGTTGAACGAGGGCGAGGACCGGCCGGCCACGACGGCGAAGGCCCCACTCGCCGCGACGGCGAGCGCGCCGACCGCGAGGATCACCCAGGCACGGCGGGTCATGGTCGAAGGATCGGCGTGGTCGGGAGGCCAAATGATCGGGATCACTCATTCGAGGGAGTGGAGGTGCCGGGTATCACGAGATGACGTGCGCGCCGCACCGTTGACATAGCTTGGAGAACCGTTGAGTGTCCCCGCCGTCTACTGCGCGGTTCCGCTGTGAGGCGACCGGGTCGCGCCCACCAGGATCGAGGAGATTGATGGACCGCGAACAGCTGCGCGCTGTACAAGAGCCGCTGAAGGAGCAGTACCGCCGGGAGCCGGACAAGGCGCTGGTCACGTTGCGGGCGACGGGTACCCTCGGCGACGGCATCACCTGCTCGGTCGCGACGGGCCGTGCGTTCGCCGAGGCGGGGCTCCACCCGGCAACCGGTGGTGATGGCCTGAGCCTCTGCTCAGGCGACATGCTCCTCGAAGCTCTCGCTGCCTGTGCGGGGGTCACTCTGCGCGCTGTGGCTGCGTCCCTCGGGCTCGACGTCGAGACAGGGATCGTGCGCGCCGAAGGCGATCTCGACGTCCGCGGCACCCTCGCCGTCAGCAAGGAGGCGCCGGTCGGTTTCCGCTCGATCAGGCTGAGCTTCGAGCTCGAGACCGACGCCGCCGACGATGACCTCGACACCCTGCTGCGACTGACGGAGCGCTACTGCGTCGTCTATCAGACCCTCGCCGGCACTCCCGCCCTGACGGCCTGCTGGGCTCGGGGGACCGGCTAGCGCACGGCGTACGGAACGGCCTGCGTCTGGGGGAGGTTCAGGGCCGAAGCGAACGCGCAGCGTTAGCGCCGGCCGAGCTCATTCGGCCGGCCGTAGTTCGGTTTCACCCGCGGCAAGCGTTAGCCTGTCGCCCGTGATAAGGAGTTGGTGGCTGCGGGCGCTCGCGGTGCTCGTCGCGCCGACCGCCGTCTTCGCCTCGCTCCGCGACGAGTCGCCCGAGGCGACCGAGGCGCGGCAGGAGCCGGTCCTCGCGATCGCGGGGATCGCGGGAATCGCCGGCGTCCTGGGCACGCCCGTCGCGCGGCACCTGCTGAACGACTCGACGATGTCGGTCGCGCTCATTCCCGTGTGGGCCTTCATCGGCGGCGTGGTCTACGCGCTCGCGGTCTACTGGATCGGGGGCGGCCTGCTCTCGCGGGCGTCGCGCCGCCTGGGCGGGCTCGGCTCGTGGCAGCGCTCGCGGCACGTGCTCGCCCTCGCCGCCGCGCCCCTCGCGCTCTCGCTCCTGACGCTCTGGCCGGTGCGGATCCTCGTGTACGGCCAGGACCTCTTCCGCACGGGCGGCGACGACTACGGTCGCGGGGACGCGATCTTCGGTGCCCTCTTCCTCGGCTTTCTCGCCTGGAGCGGGCTGCTGCTGGTCGTCGGCGTGCGCGCCGTGCACGGCTGGACGTGGGCGCGCGCCGCAGGCGCCGTCGCGCTCGCGGCGTTCGTCCCCGCGCTGCTCGTGCTCGCTGCCTCGCTCTAGGTGTCCTGCCTCGGGAGGTTGTGGACGCGGCTGATGGGTGGCCGGCCGCCGAGTGAGCTGTGTGGTCTGCGCGTGTTGTAGTAGTCGAGCCAGTGTGACAGGGCAGCGGCGCGGTGGTCGCTTGTGCGGTAGGTCTCACCGAGTGCCCATTCGCGCTTCAGGGTCTGCTGGAAGCGTTCGACCTTTCCGTTGGTCTGTGGGCGGCGTGGCCGGATGAAGCGGTGCTGGATCGTCTGCTTGGTGAGCAGCTCGCGCAGGGAGCGGTTGTTGCGGTAGACGAACGCGTTGTCGGAGAGCAGCCGCTTGGGCTCGATGCCGTGAGCGGCGTAGAAGGCGAGTCCCCGCTCGACGAAGGCGGTGACGGTTGCTGCGCGTTCGTCGCGGTGGAGCTCGCTGTAGGCGAGCCGTGAGTGGTCGTCGACGAGTGAGTGCACCCACTCGTAGCCGATGTGCATCCGTTTCTCGGCTCCGGTGCGATAGCGGTCGCCTGTGACGGCGTGACCGGGACGGCTGAAGCGGACAAAGCGCTTTGTGTCGATGTGAAGCAGATCACCTGGGCAGGGCCACTCGTATCGACGCGGCTGCTCGCGCGGCTGCCTGGGCGGCCGCGAGATCCCCTCCCGGCGCAACGCCCGCCAGACCGTCGCGTGGGGATGGCCTGTCTCCCCCGCGATCAGCCTCGGGCCCCAGCCGGACCGTCGTCTGGCTGCGCAGATCCGCTGCTGCTCAGCCACAGACAGCAGACGCGGACTGCGGTGCGGCCGCGACGAGTGATCCTCGAGACACGCAAGCGAACCACGCTGCTCCAGGGGCGCCTCTGACCAGCGCCGCCACCACTTACAAGCGGTTGTCGGCGAGACGCCACGACGCCTCGCCGCCTCCCGACACGAGCAACCCGACTCAACATCAGCAACCAAAGCACGGCGGCCAGCAAGTCCGAGACGAGCGTTACGGTGAAGCCCCATCCGGGTCCTCCTTCGACTGTGAGCCTTCGCAGACCCACAGCCTCGAAGGAGACCCGGATGACCTACTCAGCCGTCCACAACCTGTCGAGGCACGTCATCTAGGTCTTCGACTGCTCGAACGCCACGCGCTCGTCGTCCGGCATCGCGTAGGTGTGCTGCTCCTCGGGGAACGCCCCGCTTCGCACCTCGTCGGCGTAACGTCCGAGCGCCTCGACGATCGCGTCGCCGAGATCGGCGTACCGCTTCACGAAGCGCGGGGCGTGACCCTCGTAGTACCCGAGCATGTCGTGCCAGACGAGCACTTGGCCGTCGGTGCCGCCGCCCGCGCCGATGCCGATCGTCGGCACGGCGAGCGCCGCAGTCACCGCGTTCGCAACCGGCGCCGGCACCGCCTCGAGCACGATTGCGAAGCACCCGGCGCCCTGAAGCGCGAGCGCGTCGTCGACGAGCTGCTGCGCGCGGTCGGCCGTGCGGCCCTGCGCCTTGAAGCCCCCGAGCACGGTCGCGGTCTGCGGCGTCAGCCCGATGTGGCCCATCACGGCGATGCCCGCGTCGACGATGGCGCGCGCGCGCTCGATCGACGTGCCGCCGCGCTCGAGCTTGACGGCGTCCGCGCCGCCCTCCTTCACGAGGCGCACCGCGTTCGTGATCGCCTGCTCGTTCGACGCCTCGTATGAGCCGAACGGCATGTCGGCCACGACGATCGGCCGCCTGGCGCCGCGCGTCACCCACTGCGTCATGAACACGATCTCGTCGAGCGACACGGCGACGGTCGACTCGCGGCCGTGGAGGACCATGCCGGAGGAGTCGCCGACGAGGATCAGGTCGACTCCCGCGGCGTCGGCGAGCCGCCCGCTCGGGGCGTCGTACGCCGTCACCATCACGATCTTGTCGCCGCGGCGCTTCATCTCCAGCAGCTCCGGCAGGGGAAGCTTGCCGGCCGTCCATGACGCGTAGCGCGGGGGCTTGTCGCTCATGTGAGCTCTCCTTCGAGGATGACGTTGTCGATGAGCCGGGTGGCGCCGACACGCGCGGCTGACGCCAGGATCGTGACGCCGTCGAGATCGAGCAGCTCGACGTAGTCGGGCACGAGGCCGTTCAGCGCGGCGCGTGTGGCGGCGACCGCGTCGCCGCCGAGGACGTGCGTCTTCGCGCCCGCAGCGAGCGCCCGAGGGAGGGCGAGGGCGATTGCGCGCTCGTCGGGGGAGAGTCGCGCGTTGCGCGAAGAGAGCGCTAGGCCGTCCTCGTCGCGTACGGTCGGTAGCACGCGGATCTGCACGTCGAGGTTCAGGTCGCGCACGACACGCCGGACGACGATCGCCTGCTGCGCGTCCTTCTGGCCGAAGTACGCACGCCGGGGTCGCACGATGTTGAAGAGCTTCACGCACACGGTCGCGACGCCGCGGAAGTGACCGCTGCGCGCCGCGCCTTCCGCGCCGACGTCCTCGACGTCGACCCAGGTGCCGAAGCCCGGCGGATAGATCTCGTCGCCGGCAGGCGCGAACAGGACGTCGACGCCTGCCCGCTCCGCGAGCCTCGCATCGGCGGCCTCGTCGCGCGGATAGGCGGCGAGGTCGCCGTGCTCGCCGAACTGCGCGGCGTTCACGAAGAGCGACGCGACGACGAGCTCGTTCTCGGCCCGCGCCGCCTGGAAGAGCGAGACATGGCCGCCGTGCAGCGCACCCATCGTCGGCACGAGCCCGACGTCGCCGCGCAGCTCGGCGCGGAGCTCCTCGATCGTGCGGATGGTCTTCACGTCGCGAGCGCCAGCGTCCCGCCGGCGAGGGTCTCGTAGAGCTGCTCGAGCTCCGGGTGCGCGGCGCGGATCGCGGCCCGGTGCGCCTCGACCGTCGCCCAGTCGCCGCGGGCGATCGGGCCTGTCAACTCGAAGTCGTTCTCGATCGTGCGCCGCATCAGCGGCTCCAGCGCCTCGGGCGGCGCCCCGGCGCTCTCGAACAGGAGCGTCGCGGCGCGGTGCAGCGTCACGAGGTAGTTGGAGACGAAGACCGCGCCCGCGTGGTAGAGCGTGCGCGCCGAGTCGGCGAGCTCGAAGGGCCGGAGTCCGAGCGTCGCGGCAAGCCACAGCCCGGCGGCGCGCGTCTCGTCGGTCTCGGCGGTGACCGCGGCCCAGGCGCCGTCGAGCTGCTCGGGCCCGCGCGAGCGCGTGAAGGTCTGGAGCGGGTGGACGCTGAACCGGCGCACGTGCGGGTCGAGAGCCGCAAGCGGCGTCGCCCCGCTCACGTGCGCGACGAGCGGTCCCGGGGTCAGACCCCGGGCCACGTCCGCGATCGCCGCGTCCGGCACGCACAGGAGCACGAGCTGCGGGTCGTCGCCGACGGCTCTCCCTCCGTGCACGGCGACGCCCCGCTCGCTGAGCCTCGCGGCTACAGCCGAGCCGACGCGGCCCGAGCCGATCACGTGAATACGGTCGATCATTGGTGGCTCCAGCTCCGTAGCGGATGCCGGGCACTCCAACCTTAGCGCGGATTCGCACCAGGAGGGCGCCGGACGTACTGCGCCCTCCGGTTCCCGTAGCTCGTATCTTGGAACTCTTGCCGGCCCACCCCGAAACCTCGTGACAGGCGCGCTGCTCGTCGCCGGACTGAGTGCGACCGCGTTCGGCGGGGCGCTCGGTGTCTGGCGGAGGGCGTTCTCGGCCGGCCTGTGGTTGCAGGCGGCCGGTGCGGCGGGCATCGCGATTGCGGGGTTCTGGGCGCTCGGCTCGCAGACGTCGCTCGGCGAGGGGTTCACGAGCTCGTTCGTTCCTCGCTTCGGCGTCGACGGATTGAGCGGGTTGTTCCTCGGCATCCTCGGGCTGATCGCTGCGCCCGCGCTCGTGTTCTCGACGCGCTATCTCCGGCCGAGCCTGCGCGGGCGGGCGGTCGGCGCGCTGACGGCCCTCTTCGTGCTCGCTCTCGCCCTCGTGCTCTGCGCGCGCGACCCGCTGACGTTTCTCGCCGGCTGGGAGTCGATGACGCTCGTCCCGGCGGTGGTGATCCTCGTGTCGCGCGGGGCGGACCGGCGCGCGCGACAGACGGTCTTCGACTACCTGGCCGTGACGCATCTGGGGGGAGCGGCCACGTGGGTCGCGATCCTGCTGCTCGCGCACGCCGGTGCGATCGGCGGCCACGCGACGATCGCGTCCGGCTCGGGGCTCCAGACGGCGATCGCCCTGTCGGCGCTCGTCGGGATGGGGACGAAGGCCGGGGTGATGCCGCTGCACGTGTGGCTGCCGCGCGCACACCCGATCGCGCCTTCGCCGGTGTCCGCCCTGATGAGCGGCGTGATGCTGAAGGTGGCGCTCTACGGGCTCGTGCGCGTGCTCGTCGAGTGGGACGGAGTGCTGCCCGTCTGGTTCGGCGTGCTCGTCCTCGCGGTCGGGGCGCTCTCCGCGGTCGGCGGTGTCGTGTACGCGCTGTTCGAGCACGACCTGAAGCGCCTGCTCGCGCTGCACTCGATCGAGAACGTCGGGATCATCGTGCTGGGCATCGGCGCCTGCCTCGTGCTGCGTGCGCGCGGCGCCGACCTGTGGGCGGCGTTCGCCCTCGCCGCCGCGCTGCTCCACTGCGTGAACCACGCGGTCTTCAAGGCGCTGCTCTTCCTCGGCGCGGGGGCCTTCGAGCGCGCCCTCGGCTCGCTCGAGATCGACCGGCTCGGCGGCCTCCTCCGCCGCATGCCGTGGTCGGGCGGCGCCTTCCTCGTCGGAGCGGCGGCGATCGCGGGCCTGCCGCCGCTGAACGGCTTCGCCTCGGAGTGGCTGACGCTGCAAGCGCTGCTCCACGTCCCGCGCTACGGCGACGTCGCCGACGGCGTCGCCGGCGCTCTCGCGCTCGCCGCGCTCGCCGCGACGGCGGCCCTCGCGGTGTTCTGCTTCGTGAAGGTCGTCGGCCTCGTGCTGCTCGGCGCTCCCCGAACGCCGGCGGCCGCCGCCGCCGAAGAGCCGCCGCTGCCCCTGCGGGCCGCCCTGGTCTTCCTCGCCCTCGCCTGCGTCGCGCTCGGCGTCGCTCCGGGCGTCCTCTTCGGCGCGCTCGTCTCCCTGGCGCCCTGGCCGGCCGCCGCGGGGACGCACCTCGGGCTGCACGTGCCGGGTACCGGCTCGCTGCCGGCGGCCTGGATCGCGGTCGTGCTCGTCGGCCTCACGGGCGCGCTCGTGCTGCTGCGCGGGAGGCGGCGCGCCGCGCCCGCGCCGACCTGGGCATCCGGACAGCTGGTCGAGCCGGCGCTCCGCTGGACGAGCGCGGGCTTCACGAAGTCGCTTCGGCTCGTGCTCGAGGCGGTGCTGCGCCCGGAGCGAGAGATCTCCTCGAAGACCCGGGGCGGCGTGCTGCAGGAGGTCGCCTACAGCGGGAGCGTGCCGCACCTGATCGAGGCTCGTCTCTACCGGCCGGTGGAACGGGCGGCGTTCCGCGCCGCCGTCCACGCGCGCCGGCTGCAGACCGGAAGCGTCGGAACCTACGTCGTCTACCTGATCGGGCTCGTCATCGTCCTGCTCGCCGCCGTCCGGCTGGGCGTGATCGGGTGAGCGCCGCGTCGGCCGCCTCGGCCGCGGTGGAGGTTCTCGGCGGCATCGCCCTCGCGCCGCTGCTCCCGGGGCTCGTCCAGCACTGGAAGGCGCGTCTGCAGGGGCGCCGTGGTCCGACTCCGCTCCAGCCCTACCGTGAGCTGCGCCGGCTCTGGGGCAAGAGCATGGTCGACCCGGAGGGGGCCGGGCCGGTCTACCGGCTCGCGCCGGCGGTCGTCGCGGCGGCGCTCGCCGGCGGCGTCCTGCTCGTCCCCGTCGCCGGGGCGGCGCCCACCCTGGGCCTCGGTCACGACGCGCTCGTGCTCCTCGGGCTGCTCGCGCTGGCGCGCTTTGCGGTCGCTGCAGCGGCCTGGGACGTCTCGAACGGCTTTTCGCTGATGGGGGCGAGCCGTGACCTGATGTTGTCGGTGTTCGTCGAGGCCACCTTCGTGCTGTCGCTCGCCGTCGGCTTGCTCGTCGCCGGCACGACGGACCTCCGGGGTGTCGTCGCAGGGACCGCAGGCGCCGGCGTCTGGGGAAACCCGGCGCTGGCTCTCGGAACGGTCGCCTTCGCGTTCGTCGCGATCGCCGAGACCGGACGTCAGCCGGTCGACAGCCCCGACACGCATCTGGAGCTGACGATGATCCACGAGGGGCCGCTGCTCGAGTACGCAGGCCGCGATCTCGCGTACCTCCACTGGGCCGCCGCCGCGCGGCACTGGCTCGTGCTCGTGCTGGCCGCGCAGGTCTTCCTTCCCCATCCGCGCGGTGTGTGGGCGCAGCTCGCGGTGCTGCCTGTCACGCTCGTCGCGCTCTGCGCGGCGCTCGCCGTCGTCGAGACGCTCCTCGCGAAGATGCGCGTCCTGCTCGTGCCGCGGCTGCTCGCCGTCGGGGCGGCCGCAGCGCTGCTCGGGATCGCCGCCTGGATCGCCGGGTCGGCATGAGCGGCGCACTCCTCTGGATGCTCGCGGGTACCGGAGTGACGGTCGTGGTGGTCAGGCGGCGATCGGTCGCCGTCGCCCTGGTGACGGCGCAGGCGCTGATCCTCGCGGGCTTCGCGCTCTACGAGGCCAACGGTGCGGGGGACGTCGTCGCGGCGGGCGCGCTCGCCTTGCGTGCGGTGGCGCTGGCGTTCCTCTTCCTCCTCCTCGTGTCGCGTACGCGTGAGCTGCGTCCGGTGCACGCCCGTGTCCCGCCGCTGCTTCGTGCGGGCGCCGCCGTCGCGTTCGCGCTGATCCTGACGTGGCTCGTGCCTTTCCTCGGGCTCGACTCGCGCGACGGAGAGCGGGTCGTGCTCGCTCTGGTCGCGTTCGGGATCGTCACCTCGGCGACGAGGCGGGCGACGCTCTTCCACGTCCTCGGCATCGTGCTCGTCGAGAACGGGCTTGCGCTTGCCGCGCTCGAGCTTCCCGGCGGTGCGTCGCTCACCATCGAGCTCGGCGTCGCGCTCGACCTGATGCTCGTCGCGCTCGTCGCCGGGGTCTTCCACGAGCGGATCTTCGCCGAGTTCGGGGCCGGCGACAGCGCCGCCCTGAGGACGCTGCGTGACTAGTCGCGAGCAGCTCGCGTGGGCGGTCGTGGCGGCCCCCGCGGTCGTCGCGGTGCTCGTCGTTCTGGCGCCGCGCCGCGTCGTGACGACGCTCGCGGTCGTGGGCGCGTTCGTCACGGCGGGCCTGGGTCTGGCGCTCGGCGTGCTGGCGTTCCGCTCGCTCAGCGATCCGGTGGTGGGGAGGTGGATCGTCGTGGACGCCGCCGGCGCCCTGCTGGTGTCCGTGGTCGCCGCCGTCGGGCTCGCCACCGTCCTCGTCTCACCGGCGTATCTCGCGGGCGCCGACAGCTCCCTCGGCTCCGCCGGCAGGCGCAGCCACACGTACTTCGCCGTGCTCTACGCCTTCTGGGCCGTTCTGCTCGCCGTGCCGCTCGCGGGCAACCTCGGCGGCGCCTGGCTCCTCGTCGAGGCGACCACGGCGGCGTCGGCGCTGCTCGTGGGCTTCAGCGGCAAGGCGCGCGCGCTCGAAGCGGGCTGGAAGTACCTCATCCTCACGTCGCTCGGTCTCGGCGTCGCGCTGCTCGGGATCGTCGTCCTCGCCGCCGGCATCCCCGGCGGGGGGATCGGCGCGCTCTCCTGGCACGCGCTCGCGACGTATTCGTCGGGGAGCCGGAGCGCCCTCGTCGCCTATGTCCTGCTGCTCGCAGGCCTGGCCGCGAAGATCGGCTGGGCTCCCGTGCACAACTGGCTCCCCGATGCCCACTCCGAGGCGCCCCCTCCGGTCTCGGCGCTCCTGTCTGCGGCGCTCCTGCCGGCCGTGCTGCTCGTCGCCTGGCGCTCCGAGCAGGCGCTCGCGCCCGTGATCGGGACGCGGCCGGGACAGGACGTGCTGATCTTCTTCGGTCTCGTGTCGCTCGCCGTCGCGGTCCCGTTTCTCTGGCGCTCGCTGCCCTGGAAGCGGTTGCTCGCCTACTCGAGCCTCGAGCACATGGGAGTGATCGCGCTCGGCATCGGGTTCGGCACGCCGCTCGCCCTCGCCGGCGTCGCCGTCCACATCGCCGCCCACGCCGTCGCGAAGGCGGTCGGCTTCTACGCAGCGACGCCGCTCGTCGAGCACGCCCCGCGCGCCACGGAGCGCGCGGTCACCGGCATCGCGCGAACGCACCCCGCCCTGGGGGGAGTGATGGGCATCTCGCTGGGAGCCCTCGCCGGCCTCCCGCCCTCGCCGTTGTTCCTCAGCGAGGTGCTGATCGTCGCCGGCGGCTTCCAGGCGGGACGGTCCTGGGCGGCGGCCGCCACCGCGCTCCTGCTCGCGCTCGGCTTCCTCGGCCTCGCCCACGCCCTGCTCGAGACGACCGTCGGCAAGGCCCGGCGCCGCGACGCCACGCGCCGTCGAGGGGTCCGCACGCTCGCCGCGCTCGCCGGGGCCTCGCTCGTGCTGCTCCTCGGCCTCTCTGCCGTCGCGCTGTGGCTGCCCGGCTCCGCGTTCGTCGCTGCGCTCCTCAAGGGGATCTCGTGACCGAGCACCGGGGCGGCGCGTCCTACCGCGAGCAGATCGCCTCGGCGCACGCCGGCGGCTGGCGCTTCGCGGGCCTCCATGCGACCTCGGACGGCGCACGCGTCCGCACGCTGCTCGACGACGCCACCGGCGCCACCCGGCTGGAGACGGTCGTCGCGGAGCGGGGAGGCGTTCCCTCGATCGTCGACCTCGTCCCGGCGGCCGGCTGGGACGAACGTGAGGCCCACGATCTCCGGGGCGTCGAGTTCGCCGGCCACGAGCCGCTGCGACCGCTCGTCGACCACGACCTGCGGCTCGACCGGTGGACGGTGCCCGTTCGCGGCCACGATGCGTATCAGGTCGCTGTCGGGCCGATCCACGCCGGGATCATCGAATCCGGCCACTTCCGTCTCCATGTCGTCGGCGAGCGCATCCTCCACCTCGACGCACGTCTCTTCTACAAGCACCGCGGTCTCGAACGCGCAGCGGAAGGGCGCACCCTCGACGAGGGGCTGGCCTACGCAGCGCGCGCCTGCGCGGCGTGCGCCGTCGCGAACGGCGTCGCGTACGCTCACGCGTGCGAGGACGCGCTCGGCTTCACACCGGACCTCGAGCTCGCACGCGTGCGCACGATCCTGCTCGAGCTCGAGCGCATGTGGAGCCACCTCAACGACCTCGCCGCCGTCTGCTCGGGCGTCGGCCTCGCCGCCGGCAACAACCACTTCGCGGCGCTCACCGAGCGCGCGCGCCGGCTGAACGCGAAGCTCACCGGCCACCGCTTCCTGTTCGCCGCGATCCACGTCGGCCGCAGCGACATCCTCCTCCACCGCGACGACGTGCGCGCCGCGGCCGAGGAGGTGGCGGCGCTTCGGACCGACGCGCGCCGCGGCTGGCGCGAGCTGCGCTTCAACCGCTCCTTCGAGGACCGGCTGCCCGGCATCGGCGTCGTCGACGCAGCCGCGGCCCGGCGCCTCGGCGCGGTCGGCCCTGCCGCGCGCGCCGCGGGTGTTCCGGACGACCTCCGCGCGTGCAGCCCGCGGCTCGCCTACGACGGGTTCGAGCCCGTGACTCCCGAGCGCGCCGCGGGCGACGTGCAGGCGCGCGTCGAGCAGCGCGCGCTCGAGCTCGAGCAGACGTTCGCCGTGCTCGAGCGTCTGCTCGACCGGCGCATCGGGCCGTCGGCCGCGTCGCCCGGAGCGCAGGAACGGCCGATCGGCATCGGCCGGGTCGAGAGCCCGCGGGGCGCGACCAGTTGCATCGTCGAGCGCCGGGACGACCGCGTCGAGCGGCTGCGGCTGCGCACGGGCTCCTATGCCAACTGGCCCGTTGTGGCCTACGCCGCCGCCGACAACCTGCTCCCCGACTTCCCGCTGATCAACAAGAGCTTCGAGCTCTGCTACGCCTGCGCCGACCGCTGATGCTGACCCTCCTTCGCGACCTGCGCCGACTCCGCCGATCCCTCGACCTCGCGCCGCCGGAGCGCGCGTCGAGCCTCGCCGTCCGCCATGTCGACGCCGGCTCGTGCAACGGGTGCGAGCACGAGCTCACGCTGCTCTCGAGCCCCTACTACGACCTGCAACGGTTCGGCCTCGGCATCGTCGCCTCGCCGCGGCACGCCGACGTCCTGCTCGTCACCGGTCCCGTGACGAGCCGCATGCTCGAGCCCCTGCGGGTCGCCTACGACGCGATGCCCGAGCCGCGCCGCGTTGCGGCGCTGGGCGACTGCGCGCTCGGCTGCAACGTGCTCGGCACGGCGGACGACGTGGTCGGTCCCGTCGACAGGATCCTTCCCGTCGACCTGCGCATCCCCGGCTGCCCGCCCACGCCCGAGGTCATCGCGCAGGCGCTCCTGGGGCTCATCGACGCGGGCCGTCGCTAGGGTGGCGGCGTGATCCGCCTCGCGCTCGTCTCCCTCTGCGCCGCCGCCCTCGCCACCGGGGTTGCAGCGGCCGCGCCGCCGCAGCTCCTGACGCCTGCGTCGCTGCACACGCAGGCGCCGGCCACGTACAGAGTCGCGTTCGCGACGACGCGGGGGACGTTCGTCGTCACCGTGCACCGTGCGTGGTCGCCCCGCGGCGCCGACCGCTTCTACAACCTCGTGCGCGCGCGCTTCTTCGACGGTGTCACCTTCTTCCGCGTCGTCAAGGGCTTCGTCGTCCAGTTCGGGATCAGTCCCGATCCGGCGGTGTCGAAGGCGTGGCAGAACGCGACGATCGAGGACGACCTCGTGAAGGCCTCCAACACGCCCGGCACGATCACGTTCGCCGACGCCGGCCCCGGCACCCGCACGACCCAGGTGTTCGTCAACCTGGGCGACAACGCGTCGCTCGATACTCGGGGCTTCTCGCCCTTCGGGCGCGTGACGAGCGGCCTCGGCGTCGTCAGCCGGCTGTACGGCGGCTACGGCGACCAGCCGACCGGCGAGCAGCCGCAGATCTCGACGCAGGGCGACGCGTATCTGCGCAAGCACTACCCGAAGCTCGACCGCATCCGGACGGCCCGGATCCGCTAGGGCCGCTGGTAGTCTCTCGTCCGGTGCCGATCTACGAATACGTCTGCATGGAGTGCGAGTCGCACTTCGAGGAGCTCGTCCGCGGCGAGGAGCAGATCGCCTGCCCCGACTGCGCGGCGACGAAGGTCTCCCGCCAGTTCTCCACCTTCGCGGTGCACGGCGTGGCCAAGCAGCCCAACTCCAAGCAGCCCAGCTTCAAGGCGGCCGGCGGCGGCGGTTGCTGCGGCGGCTCCTGCGGCTGCGGCCACTAGCCGCGATGAGCGGCCAGCAGGGGGAGCAGCTGACGCGCGCCGAGCGCGAGCAGCTCGACGCCGAGCTCGCCGAGCTCGAGGGCCCGCGCCGGCAGGCGACCGTCGAGGCGATCGCGGTCGCCCGCGCCCACGGCGACCTCTCCGAGAACTTCGAGTACCACGCCGCGAAGAACGAGCAGGGCCTGCTCGAGCGGCGCATCACGATCCTCCGCTCGCGGCTCCACCACGCAGAGGTGATCGACGAGGTGGCCGCTGCGGCGAGCGGCGTCGTCACGGTCGGCTCCCGGGTCGAGCTCGAGCGGGAAGACGGCGAGCGGATGACCGTCGAGATCTCGAGCGTCGGCGGCGTCTCGCCCGAGTCGCCCGTCGGCCGCGCGGTGCTCGGCAAGAAGGTCGGCGACAAGATCGTCGTCGAGGCGCCGCGCGGCATCTGGCGCGCCCGCGTCGTCTCGATCGGTCGTTAGCGATCTATCCGGGAGCGGTCGTACACTCACCTTCCGTGAGCGCCGCACCGGTCGGGCACGTCGACGAGCTCCAGGCCTACGCCGAGTCGGTGGCCGGCTGTGTGCGCTGCCGCCTCTCGCAGGGGCGGACGCAGGTCGTGTTCGGCGCCGGCAACCCGCATGCCGACCTGATGTTCGTCGGCGAGGCGCCCGGCTTCCACGAGGACCGGCAGGGCCTGCCGTTCGTCGGCCAGGCGGGCAAGCTGCTCGAGCAGCTGCTGGCGCAGATCGGGCTCAAGCGCGGCGACGTCTACATCGCGAATGTGCTCATGTGCCGCCCGCCCGGCAACCGCGACCCGCAGCCGGACGAGATCGAGGCGTGCGAGAGCCACCTCTTCCGCCAGATCGAGCTGATCGAGCCGGTTGTCGTCGCGACGCTCGGCAACTTCGCCACGAAGCTCCTCTCGGGCCGTCCGCTCGGGATCACGCGCGTGCACGGCCAGGAGCAGGAGACGACGATCGGCGGCCGCAGCGTGCTGCTCTACCCGCTCTACCACCCGGCCGCGGCGCTCTACACGCCCGCGATGCTGACCGTGCTCGCCGCCGACTTCGCGCGGCTGCCGCAGCTGCTCGGCCGCTCGCTCGAGCCGGCCGCGCCCCCTGTGGAATCAGAGCCCGGGCCGGAGCTGAAGCTCGTCGCCGCCCACGCGGCGAGCGAGCAGCTCGGCCTCTTCTAGACGCGCCGGCGCGGCCGCCCCCTACGCTTGCGGGCGTGGCCGAGCAGCAGACATCCTCGCCCGAGGAGACGGAGGCGCTGGCGGCCGCGCTGGCGCGGCGTCTCGTCGAGGGCGACGTCGTGACCGTCGCGGGCGAGCTCGGCGCCGGCAAGACGACCTTCGTGCGCGGCGCGTGCGAGGCGCTGGGCGTCCGCGAGCGCGTGACGAGCCCGACCTACACCATCGGGCACCGGTACCACGGTGCCGAGAGCGAGGTCTCGCATCTCGACCTGTACCGCTTCCAGGGGGTGTCGGCTGCGGAATGGGGCGATCTCGAGCCGTACTTCGAGGGCGCGATCGCGTTCGTCGAGTGGCCGGAGGCCGGGCAGGGAGTGTTGCCGCCCGCGCGATTCGCGGTGCGGCTGCGCCACGCACCCGGAGCCAGCAGAATGGTCTCGATCGACGAGTGTTGACGCTGGCGTTCGATACGGCGACGGATAGTGCGACGAGTGCGCTCGTCGCCGACGGCGAGGTGCTCGGAGAGCGCGCCTCGCGGGCCGTCACGCTGCTCGAAGACGTCGACGCGCTGCTGCGGCAGGGCGGGGCGCAGCCCCGCGATCTCGGCGCGCTCGTCGTCGGGATCGGGCCCGGCAGCTTCACCGGCCTGCGTATCGGCCTCGCGGCCGCCCGTGGGCTCGCGCTCGCGCTCGACCTGCCGGGCGCGGGCGTCTCGACCCTCGACGCGCTCGCGGCCGGCGCGCCGGGCGCCACGCCGGTGGTCGACGCGCGCCGCCGCGAGGTGTTCACGCTGGTGCACGGGCGCCCCGCTGTTCTCGCCCCGGCGGATCTGCACGTCGAGGCGGGCGCCGTGTACGTCGGCGACGGCGCGCTGCGCTACCGGGAGCTGCTCGAGGACAAGGGCGCCGTCGTGCCGCCCGAGTGGGACGAGCGGCACCGTCCGCGTGCGCGCTTCCACGTCGGGCTTGCGCGCGACTTCGGTCCGGTGGAGCAGATCGAGCCGCTGTACCTGCGTGTTCCCGACGCGGTGAAGAGTGCCGGATGACGACGATCGAGCTGCGTCTCCTCGGCCTCGCCGACCTGCGGGCGATCGAGGAGATCGAGCGCCGGTCGTACCCGACGCCGTGGTCGCGCTCGATGTTCGCGGGCGAGCTCGCAAAGTCGAGCTCGATCTGTCTCGGCGCGTTCGAGGCCGAGGGCGAGGACGGTGAGCTGTGCGGCTATCTGATCGTCTCGCGCTACGTCGATGCGTGGCATGTGATGAACATCGCCGTCGATCCCGACCAGCGTCGGCGCGGTATCGCGACGATGCTGCTGGAGCGCCTGTTCGAGCTGACGGCCGACGACGCGCGCCGCGGTTACACGCTCGAGGTGCGCGTCTCGAATACGACCGCGATCGCCTTGTACGAGCGGCTCGCGTTCGACGCGCGCGGCATCCGCCGCGGCTACTACACGGACAACCGCGAGGACGCGCTGATCATGTGGAAGGATCCGGTCGCGCGCTCCGCGCGCGACTAGGCGGGCGGGGGCTTGCGGCGAGCATGTCGGTGAGTGCCTGCGATCGCTTCGGGCCGACGCCTCGAATGGAGAGCCATTCGGACGGGTCGGCTCCGAGGACGGCTGCCGTGGATCCGAAGTGGTTGAGCAATGCACGGGCAGTGACGGCCGAGATTCCCGGAACGGCGGCAAGCATTGCCTCCGGCGGTGACGATGCGCTTGACGCAAAGACCCGCGCTGGTCGCCGTCTGGGCCGATCTCGACCCGCGAGGATCTTGAGCCACAGTGCGGAATCCTGCGGACCGTCCGTTCGGATGAGCCCGACGCCGAGCTCTTGCACAGCGAGGATCGCGCCCCGCACCGATGCCGGCCGCAACGGTCCCGCGTCGAGGTTCGTTCCCTCCACCAGTCGGTATGGATGACGCGTTGCTCGGCTAAGTCGGCCGATCTGCGGCCAGAACCGCTTCTCGATCACCGACAGATGCAGATCGCGGACGCTCTTCCGCTCGACCACAGCCGAGCCTGCGATGTAGTCGCCCACGGCCAACCGTCGCACGTCTGTCGGCACACCAAGCCGCTGCAAGGCAATGCGCACCGACCCTCCCTCGCGACTGTCGACGATCACCACCGTCCGCATCTACGCCAGTGTCAGCCCGGAGCCCCCGCCCGCCTAGTGGCCGTCCAAGCCAGGTCATGATCCTCGGCATTGAAACGAGTTGCGATGAAACGGCAGCAGCCGTCATCACGCCGGACGGCCACATCCTCGCCAGCGTCGTCGCCTCGCAGGACGCCCTCCACGCGCAGTACGGCGGCGTCGTGCCCGAGGTGGCATCGCGCCGGCATCTGGAGCTCGTGACGCCCGTGATCAGGGAGGCGCTCGGCGACGCGGGCGTGACGCTCGACGACGTGAGCAAGATCGCCGTCACGCAGGGCCCGGGACTGATCGGCGCGCTGCTCGTCGGCCTCGCCGCGGCGAAGGCCATCGCGTGGTCGCGCCGGCTGCCGCTCGTCCCCGTCGACCATCTAGAGGGGCACGTCGCGTCGCTCTACCTCCTGCCGACCGCGCTCGAGCCGCCGTTTCTCTGCCTGCTCGCGAGCGGCGGCCACACGCTCCTGCTCGACGTGCACGGCCACACCGAACAGCGCGTGCTCGGCACGACGCTCGACGACGCGGCAGGCGAGGCGTTCGACAAGGGCGCGCGGCTGCTCGGGCTCGGCTACCCGGGCGGGCGCGAGATCGACCGCCTGGCGCGCGAGGGCGACCCGGCCGCGTACGACTTCCCCGTCGCGCGCGTCCCGGGCCTCGACTTCTCCTTCTCTGGGCTGAAGACGGCGCTCCTCTACGCGACCCGCGACCTGGCGCCGGAGGAGCTGGCCGCGCGGCGGGCCGACCTCGCCGCGTCGTACCAGCGGGCGATCGTCCGCGCGCTCGTCGGCCGGGTGCAGGAAGCGGTGAGGCAGACCGGCGCGGCCACGATCGCGGTCGTGGGCGGCGTGGCGGCCAACTCGGAGCTCCGCGACTCCCTGCCGGGCGCGGCGCTCGCGCCGCTGCCGCTCTGCACCGACAACGCGGCGATGATCGCCTCGGCGGGGCGCTTCGCGGCTCCGGTTCCGTACCCCGGATATCTTGGCCTCGATGCATACGCCTCGCGCTGAGCCGCGGCATGCCCTTCTGCTCGCGCTGCTCGTGGTCTCCGCGACGGCCGTTCTCCTCTCAACCGGCGGCAAGAGCGCCGGACAGTCGTCTGCGCCGCCGACCACCGCGTCGGCGTGGCGCGGCCTCGTCGGGTCCCGCCCCCGCGTCGCGCCCAGCCGGCGCGTGATCGTCGTGCTCAAGACGCCGTCGCTCGCGCAGCGCGTCGCCGCGGCGGGAGGGATCGTCGGCACGCGCCGGGAGCGCGTCTGGACGGCGACGGCGCTCGCGGCGCAGAAGCTGCTCGTCTCGCGGCTCGCGCTCGCCGGCTTGTCCGTGCACCCGGACTACAGCTTCGCGCGCGTGCTCGACGGTTTCTCGGCCGTGCTCGACCCGAGCGCGATCCCGCTGCTCGAGCGCGACGAGGACGTCGCCGGGGTCTATCCCGTCCGCATCGCGTATCCGTCCTTGATCTCGACGGACGTTCTGTCACGCTCCGACTTCGGGCCCGGATCGGGGCATCGCCCCGAGATCGGGATCTCGGGCGTCGACGGCCGGGGCGTGACGATCGCGCTGCTCGACACGGGAGTCGACTCCGCCGTCCCGTATCTCCGCGGCCGCATCCTCGACGGCATCGACGTGATCGGCGGCGACTCGGGCGCGCTCGCGGCGGCGCGGCCCGACGATTCGTCGCAGCTCGAGCGCCACGGCACGCAGATGGCGGGACTGCTCGTCGGCGCCGGCGGACCATCGGGCCTGTCCGGCGTCGCCACCGGCGCCGCGGTCCTGCCGGTGCGCGTCGCGGGCTGGCAGCCGGACGCGTTCGGGCACTGGGCGATCTACGCGCGCAGCGACCAGATCATCGCGGGCCTCGACCGCGCCGTCGACCCGAACGACGACGGCGACGCGCACGACGCCGCCCGAGTGGCGCTCGTCGCCCTCGCCGAGCCGTTCGCCGGCTTCACGGACGGGCCGGAGGCCCGCGCGGCGGCCGGCGCGCTCGCCCTCGACACGCTCGTCGTCGCGCCGTCCGGCAACGACGGCGGCTCCGCCGCGGGCTACGGCGACATCGCCGGGCCGGGCGGCGCGCCTGCGGCCCTCACTGTCGGCGCCGTCGATGCGCGCACCCTGGCCGGCGAGGCCCGGATCGTCGTGCGGGCCGGGCTCGACACGATGCTCGACGCGACGACCCCGCTCTCGGGCGCCGTGTCGCCGCGGAAGCGGCTCGACCTCGCCGTCGCCGTCCCGCGCGGCACCCTCGGCGGCACGAGGCGTACCGCGCCGCGGCTGACCGACTTCTTCACCCCTGCAGGCGGCAGCATCGTCGCGGGACGCGCGGCGCTCGTACCGGTGGGTGCGTCGCCCGCGCCGGCGGTCGAGCGCGCGGCGGCGGCGGGCGCTGCCGCGGTGTTGCTCTACGGCGGGCGCACTGTGCTCCCGCCGGGCGGCCTCGGGCTCCAGGAGTCGGTGTCCGTCCCCGTCGTCTCCCTGCCGGCCGGCGTTGCGCACGCCCTCCTCGCCCGCCTGGCGGCGGGTGCGCCGGCCACCGTGTCGCTCGGGTCGGCGCGCACCGTGCCCGTCGCCGAAGCCGGGCGGGTGGCGAGCTTCTCGTCGTCCGGGCTGGCGTTCGACGGCCGCGTGAAGCCCGACCTCGTCGCGCCGGGCGTCGGCCTGGCGACGTCGGACCCGGGCGCCGACGCGGACGGCTCGCCGCGCTTCGTGACGGTGAACGGGTCGAGCGCCGCCGCGGCCACCGTCGCCGCGGCGGCCGCGCTCCTCGCGCAGGCGAGGCCGTCGCTCGGAGCGGACGCGCTCAAGGGCCTGCTCGTCGGCACCGCGCGGCCGGTGAAAGGGGACCCCGTCACCGCGCAGGGCGCCGGAACCGTCGACGTCGGGGCCGCAGTCGCCGGCGAGCTCGCCGCGTCGCCCGCCACGCTCGCACTCGGCCGCTCGAGCGGCGCGGGCTGGCGCGCCAAGGCGTCGCTCACGCTCACGAACCTCTCGACGCGGGACGTCCGGGCGACGGTCGCCGTGCGGACGCAGGACGAGGGCGCGGCGGCGGTCGACTTCAGCCTGCGTCCGAGCCGGGTGCTCCTGCACCCCGGGCAGAGCGTTCTCGTCCACCTCGACGCGCGCACCGCGTCGGCGCCGTCGGGGGGCTCCACCGCGGACGGCGCGATCGTCGCGAGCATCGACGGCGGCGGCGGCGTGCACGTGCCGTGGGCGATCGCGTTCGGCGCGGACGGCGTCGACCTGATCGCCCAGGCGACGCTGTCGGCGACGTCGTTCGCGGCGTCCGACGTCACGCCGGCCCTGCTCTCCATCGACGCGGGTCGGGTGCTCGGTGGGGCGGGGCGGCCCGAGATCCGGCCGCTGCGGCTGCTCGACGTCGACCTATGGCGCGCCGACGGCACGCGCGTCGGCCTGCTCGCCCGGCTTCGGGACGTGCTGCCGGGCCGTTACACCTTCGGGCTGACGGGCCGCGACCCCGCCGGGCAGCTGCTTCCGCCCGGCCACTACGTGGTCAAGCTCGTGGGCTACCCGGTCGAGGGGCGCCCGCTGAGCCGGCGCCGACTACAGTTCACCCTCCGCTGAGCTCCCGTATACTCGCCATGCAGTCTCGGATAGCGCCTCTGTGAGCACCGTCGACGCACCCACCTCGCACCTTCGCGAGAACCCGTACGACCTCGCGCGCGAGCAGCTCCAGCGCGTCGCGACGACGTTCGGCATCGACGCGAACCTCGTGAACGTCCTCAGTGAGTGCAAGAAGGCGGTCGAGGTCTCGATCCCCGTCGGCATGGACGACGGCTCGACGCGCGTCTTCAAGGGCTACCGGGTGACGCACAACGTCGCGCGCGGCCCGTCGAAGGGCGGGATCCGCTACCACCGCGACGTCACGCTCGACGAGGTCAAGGCTCTCGCGATGCTCATGACCTGGAAGTGCGCGCTGATGGGCATCCCCTTCGGCGGCGCCAAGGGCGGCGTCGTGGTCGATCCGAAGAAGCTGTCGCGCTCGGAGCTCGAGCGCATGACCCGTCGGTACACGAGCGAGATCATCAACGAGATCGGGCCGGAGCGGGACATCCCCGCCCCCGACGTCGGCACCGACGCATCGGTGATGGCCTGGATCTTCGACACGTACTCGATGAACAAGGGCCACTCGGTGCTCAGCGTCGTGACGGGGAAGCCGCTCTCGATCGGCGGCTCGCTCGGGCGCGAAGAGGCGACCGCCCGGGGCGCGCTCTACTGCATTCGCGACGCGGTGGCGAAGCAGGACCGCTCGATCGCCGGCCTGCGCTTCGCCGTGCAAGGCTTCGGGAACGTCGGAAGCTATCTCTCGCTGTTCCTCCACGAGGAGGGCGCGATCGTCACGGCGATCTCCGACTCGACCACGGCGCTCTACAACCCGAAGGGCGTCGACGTCCCGGCGGCGTTCGCGCACAAGCGCGAGCTCGGCACGCTGGCCGGCCTGCGGGACGCGGAGGCGATCACGAACGAGGAGCTGATCCTGCTCGACGTCGACGTGCTCGCTCCCTGCGCGCTCGAGCAGGTGATCACCGGACAGAACGCCGACAAGGTCAAGGCCTCGATCGTCTGCGAAGGCGCCAACGGCCCGGTGACGCCCACGGCGGACGCCATCCTGGAGGGCAAGGGCGTGCTCATCCTGCCGGACGTCCTCGCGAACGCCGGCGGCGTCGTCGTGTCGTACTTCGAGTGGGTGCAGGGGCTCCAGGAGTACTTCTGGAAAGAGTCCGAGGTCAATGCGAAGCTGAACGACATCGTCAGCCGCGCCTTCGAGGAGACGTGGGAGACGGCGCAGGCGCGCGACGTGCCGATGCGCGTTGCGGCCTACGGCGTCGGAGTTCAGCGCGTCGCCGAGGCGACGATCACCCGCGGCATCTACCCGTAGCCGCCGACGTCGTCATCTACCACGCGGAGGACTGCCACCTCTGCAAACGGGCGCTCGCACAGGTGCGGGCGCTCCAGGCGGAGCTCGGCTTTCTGCTGCGTGAGGTGGACATCACCGGCGACGTCGCGCTCGAGGCCGAATACCGGGAGTGGCTACCCGTCGTCGAGATCGACGGGCGCCGCCGCTTCACCTACCACGTGCACGTCGACGCGTTTCGGAAAGCGGTTGCACAAGCGGACGCCAAGTATTAGCTGCTACAACGGTCCGCGCTGTTACAAGCTCGACGAACGGGGGACGTGTGGCGGACCGCTTGACGGTTGGTGTTGCAGCCCGCCTGTCCAGGTACCTCCAGGTGCTGACGCAGGCGAGGAAGATGGGAAAGGCGCGCATCTCCTCGCAGGAGATCGCCGAGTACACCAACATCAACGCGACGCAGATCCGCCGCGACCTCTCCGCCTTCGGGAAGTTCGGCAAGCGCGGCGTCGGCTACAACATCGACTCGCTGCTCGGCGAGATCCGGAGGATCCTCCGGACGCAGGGCCAGCACAACATCGCCCTCGTCGGGGCCGGCCGCCTCGGCCAGGCGATCGCCAGCTCGCCGATCTTCGCCGAGCACGGCATCAACATCGCCGCCGTCTTCGACACGGACCCGGAGAAGCTCGGACGGCCCGTCGGCCATGTCACGGTCAGCGAGTACGGGCGCCTGGGCGCGGTCGTGCGCGACAAGAACATCATCGTCGGCGTGCTGGCCGTCCCGGCGGACGCCGCGCAGAGCGCCGCGGACGATCTCGTCGCCGCCGGCGTGAAGATCATCTTCAACTACTCGGAAGCGCTGCTCGAGACGCCCGCGGACGTGACGGTGCACACCTCGAATCCGGCCGTCGAGCTCCTCTACGCGCTCTACTTTCACCTCACGTAAGGCCAAGGGGAACCCGTGGTTCCCCTTGGGGATCCCCTCCTTCTTCGTGCTGAGTGCCGGGAGCGTGTGAGCGCTCCGGCCAAGCCGGCTTCGCCAGTCTTGGCCTCCGGCCTTACGCGGCTGTAGTCCGTTACGTGGAGAACCAGATCGGCCGGGGCGCAAGGCAGGCGTAGCCGGCTTGCGACAGCGAAGGCCGGACCACGCTCCGGCCGTAGCGCGTGACCCACCCAAGAAGCCACCAACGAGAAGGAGGGGTCCCTTAGGGGAACCATGGGTTCCCCTAAGGTTGTGGCGAGTGCGCATCCTCCTCTGGCACGGCTACCTGCTCGGCGGCACCGGCTCGAACGTCTACACGCGTGCGCTCGCACGCGAGTGGAGCCGCATGGGGCACGAGGTCGTCGTCGTGTGCCAGGAGCGGCACCCCGAGCTGTACGACGTGGGCGGCGCCCGGGTAGTGGTGCCGGATCTGCCCGGGGGCCTGCTGCCCGTGTTCGTCCTCGACGAGTACGAAGGCCTGCACCCGAAGCTCCTCCAGGACTTCACCCAGGCCGAGCTCGACGCATACGTCACCGCGAACGCGTCGGCGATCGACGAGCTCCTGCCGGCCGACGTCGTCTTCACGAACCACGTGCTGCTCGGTGGAGCCGTCGGGGCGGCCTCGCGCGCGCCGTTCGCGGTGAAGGCGCACGGCTCCGAGCTCGAGTACTCGATGCGCGGCAACGAGCGGCTGTCCCGCTGGGGGGCCGACGTGCTCGCCGAGGCGCAGGTGGTGTACGTCGGGTCGGAGCACATTCGCAGGGTCCTCGAGGACGTCGTCGGTCACGTCGATCGCGTGCACGAGGTTCCGCCCGGCGTCGACGTCGAGGAGTTCACGCCGGCGCCGCGGGACGCCGCCCTCGCTGCGCTGATCGACGAGTCGCACCGCGATCAAGCCGACGGGGGCGAGCGCCATCCCGATCCCGCCAACGCAGTGCGCTTCGCGCGGTTCTTCGCCGACGAGGCGCCGACCGTCCTCTACTTCGGCAAGCTGATCGAGAACAAGGGCGTCCAGGTGCTGTTCGAGGCGATGCGAGGGCTCGATGCGCGCGCGGTGATCGTCGGTTTCGGCGACTACCGCGAGACGCTCGAGGCGCAGGCTCCGCCCGGGACGCTCTTCACGGGCGCTCTCGAGCACCGGCACCTCGTGCACCTGCTGCCGCTCGTCGACGTCGCCGTCGTCCCTTCCATCTTCCCGGAGGCGTTCGGGATGGTGGCCGCCGAGGCGGCGGCCGCGGGTGTGCCGCCCGTCGTCGCGGACCACTCCGGCCTCGCCGAGGTCGCGGCGGGGATCGCCGGCGCGTATCCGGAGGATCGCCGCGGGCTCGTCTCGTTCCCGACGGGCGACGCCGGCGCGCTGCGCGAGCGCCTGCGTGCCCTGCTCGAGCTGCCGGCGGGCGAGCGCCGCGCGCTCGGCCTGGCCGCGCGCACGGCCGTAGAGCGGAACTGGAGCTGGTCGCGCGTGGCCGAGCGCTTGCTCGAGCCGTTCGGCAACTAGAGTTTCAACCGTGGGCGAGGAGCAGAAGGTCGGCTACGAGGAGCTGCTCGCGTCGTCGCGCGCTGCCTTCGAGGCGTCGACGGACTTCACCCTCGCCGTCGAGGAGGAGTTCGCGCTGCTCGACCCGGCGACGCTGGAGCTCGTCAACCGCTTCGAGGACCTGCAACGGTCGGCCCGGGGAACGGAGATCGAGCCGCACCTCGTCGGCGAGCTGATCGCCTCCGAGGTCGAGGTGCGCACGGGCCGCTGCGAGACCTTCGCCGATGCGGCCGAGAGGCTGGGGGAGCGGCGCGCGCAGCTGCGCACGATCACCGACGGACTGGGCGTCGTCCTGTCGGCGGTCGGGACGCATCCGTGGAGCCGCTGGCAGGACCAGCGCATCATCGACACGCCGCACTACCGCCGCAACGACGAGCTGCTGCGCTATGTCGTCTGGCGCAACAACACCTTCGGCCTCCACGTGCACGTCGGGATCAACGGCGCCGACCGCGCGATCCAGGTCACGAGCGCGCTGCGCAACTACCTGCCCGAGCTGCTGGCGCTCTCGGCCAGCTCGCCCTTCGTGGAGGGAGTGTTCACGCACCTCCACTCGGCCAGGACGCAGATCTTCACGCGCATGTTCCCGCGCTGCGGGATTCCGGACGCCTTCGCGGGCTGGGAGGACTGGGAGTCGTACCTCCGCTTCCTCTACCAGACGGGCTCCGTCACCGAGCACACGCAGATCTGGTGGAGCGTGCGGCCGCATCTCGCGTTCCCGACCGTCGAGATTCGCATCTGCGACGCGCAGCCCGACATCGCCGAGGCGCGCTCGCTGGCGGCCCTCTGCTACTCGCTGACGGCGCGCATCGCGCGTGCGCTCGACGAGGGTGAGCCACTCCCCGACTGGCCGCACCGGCTCCTCGAGGAGAACCTGTGGCGCGCGCTGCGCTGGGGTCTCTCGGGCGAGCTGATCGACTTCGAGCGCGGCGAGTCGATTCCCGCGCGCGCCCGGCTCGAGCAGCTGCTCGCGTGGGTGCAGCCGGTCGCCGAGGAGCTCGGCGCCGCGCACTGGCTCGCGATTCCCGAGCGCAACGCGGCGGAGCGGCAGATCGCACGCCAGGCGGAGGGCGCATCGATCGAGGAGATCTTCGCCGAGCAGGTACGGGCCGGTGAGCGAGTCTCCGGCTGAGCCCCCGCCGCCGCAGGCCGGGCCCTCGGCCGAGCAGCTCGTCGAGGAGCTGCACAAGGTCAAGGTCTCGGACCTGCTCGTGCACACGAGCTCGATGCTCGCCTCGCTCGCCTTCGGCAAGCTCGCCCCCGACGTGCCGGATCTCGAGCAGGCGCGGCTCGCGATCGACGCCCTGAGGGCGCTCGGCCCGCTGCTCGACGAGGGGCCGAGGCGCGACGTCCAGCAGGTGGTCGCAAACCTCCAGCTCGCTTACGCGGCCGCCGCGACAGACCAGGCCTAGCAGGCCGGAGGCCGACCCCGGGGCCGGGTCTGGCCCGAGGCGGCTTGTGCGCGGTCGAAACGGCCAAATCTGATACAAACGTGCGCGCGCCGGGGTTTCCCCGGGCCACTTTGTGACGCGCTCGACTCGATCAAGGGGAGCCCCAGACGTATGAGCTTTTTCAGTGACCACGCAGTGCTGTTCGCGCTGCTCTGTGCCGCTGCGGCGGTCGTGTACGGCCTGTCCCTCACGGTCTGGCTGCTCCGGCAGCCCGCCGGCACGGAGCGCATGCAGGAGATCTCGCGCGCCGTCCAGGAAGGCGCCGCCGCCTATCTGCGCCGCCAATACATCACGATCGCCGGCGTCGCGGTCGTCCCGTTCCTCGTGCTCGGCTTCTACAACAAGCTCGGGTGGGGGGCGGCCGTCGGCTTCCTGATCGGCGCCGTGCTCTCCTCGGCCGCCGGCTTCATCGGGATGAACGTCGCCGTGCGGTCGAACATGCGCACGGCGGAGGCGGCCCGCTCGGGTCTCTCGCCGGCGCTCAACGTCGCGTTCCGCGCGGGCTCGGTCACCGGCCTGCTCGTCGTCGGCCTCGGCCTCCTCGGCGTCGCGGGCTACTACTGGGCGCTCACCGGCTGGCTCGGCCACACGCCGCACTCGGCGATCAAGGATCTCCTCGGACTCGCCTTCGGCGGCTCGCTCATCTCCGTCTTCGCGCGTCTCGGCGGCGGCATCTTCACGAAGGCCGCCGACGTCGGCGCCGACCTGGTCGGCAAGCTCGAGGCCGGCATCCCGGAGGACGACCCGCGCAACCCGGCCGTGATCGCCGACAACGTCGGCGACAACGTCGGCGACTGCGCCGGCATGGCCGCCGACCTGTTCGAGACGTACGCGGTCACCGCGGTCGCCGTGATGCTGCTCGGCATCACGGGCGGTGCGGCATCCACGGGCACGCATCTCTGGCTCTACCCGCTCGCGATCGGCGGCCTCTCGATCCTGACGTCGATCATCGGCTCGGTCTTCGCGCGCGTCCGTGAGAACGGCAACGTGATGAACGCGCTCTACCGCAGCGTGCTCGTCGCGACGGTGCTGAGCGCGATCGGCTTCATCCCGATCACGATGGCGTTCGACACGAGCGGCAGGTTCAGCTTCTGGCACCTCTACGTCGCTGCGCTCATCGGCCTCGTCGTCACGTTCCTGCTCGTCGGCATCACCGAGTACTACACCGGCACCCGCTGGAATCCCGTCAAGGCGATCGCCGACGCGTCCGAGACAGGCCACGCGACGAACATCATCGAGGGCCTCGCGATCGGCATGCAGGCCACGGCGCTGCCGGTGATCGTCATCGCCGCCGGCATCCTGATCGCGAATCACGTCGGAGGCCTCTACGGCATCGGCGTCGCGGTCATGGCGCAGCTCTCGATGACCGGCCTCATCGTCGCGCTCGACGCGTACGGGCCCGTCACCGACAACGCGGGCGGCATCGCCGAGATGGCCGACCTGCCCCCCGAGGTGCGCGGGATCACCGACGCGCTCGACGCCGTCGGCAACACGACCAAGGCCGTCACGAAGGGCTACGCGATCGGCTCGGCCGCGCTCGCCGCGCTCGTCCTCTTCGGCTCGTACGCTCACGAGATCCACGTGCAGGGCCGGGGGCACGGCAGCCTCGGCACCCTCACGTTCGATCTCTCGAACGCCTGGGTGATCGCCGGCCTGCTCATCGGCGGCCTGATGCCGTTCCTGTTCGCGTCGCTCGCCATGCAGGCGGTCGGCCGCGTCGGCGGCGAGGTCGTGCAGGAGGTGCGCCGCCAGTTCCGCGAGAACCCCGGGATCATGGAGGGGACGACGCGGCCCGAGTACGGGCGCGCGATCGACATCGTCACGAAGTCGGCGCTCCGCAGCATGCTGCTGCCCGCACTCGTGCCGATCGGCTTCCCGATCGTCGTCGGGATCATCAACCCGCGCATGCTCGGCGGCCTGCTCATCGGCACGATCGTTACCGGCCTCTTCCTCGCGATCTCGATGACCGCAGGCGGCGGCGCCTGGGACAACGCGAAGAAGACGATCGAGGACGGCGCGCACGGCGGCAAGGGCTCGGAGGCGCACAACGCCTCGATCACGGGCGACACCGTCGGCGATCCCTACAAGGACACGGCCGGTCCCGCGATCAACCCGATGATCAAGATCGCCAACATCGTCGCGATCCTGATCATCCCCCTGATCATCTCGATTCACGGCTAGCACCGGAGGAGCTTCGACGCCGGCGGGGCATACAGTTCGCTGATGCCTCGCCGGCGTAAGCAACAGGGGCTCGAGCGGGTTCTCGGGGCGAACGCGCTCTTCGCGACCGCCTACGGCAACGTCGGGTCGTCGATCTACTACGCGCTGGGACTGACGGCGAGCATCGCCCTCGGGATGACGCCGCTGGTGTTCATCATCAGCGGGCTCATCTTCGCGGCCACCGCGGCGACGTACGCCGAGGGGACGGTGCGGTATCCGGAGGCGGGCGGCTCGTCGTCGTTCGCGCGCCACGCCTTCAACGAGCTCGTGTCGTTCGGAGCGGCGTGGGCGCAGATGCTCAACTACGTGATCACCGTCGCGATCTCGGTGATCTTCGTCCCGCACTACCTGTCGATCTTCTGGGAGCCGCTGCGCACGACGCCGTGGGACGTGATCGTCGGCATCGGCGTCACCTGGCTGCTCGTCGGGCTGAACGTCGTCGGGATCAAGGAGGCGGCGAGCCTCAACGTCCTGCTCGCCGTGCTCGACTTCGCGACGCAGCTGCTGCTCGTGGGGCTCGGGTTCTTCCTCGTCTTCTCGCCGCACGTCATCACGAGCAACGTCCACTTCGGCGTCGCTCCGACGTGGTCGAACTTCGCGCTCGCGATCCCGGTGGCGATGATCGCGTACACCGGCATCGAGACCGTGTCGAATCTCGCCGAGGAGGCGCGCGATCCTGTGCGCTCGGTCCCGCGCGCGATCTCGTGGGTCGCGATCGCGGTGTTCGCGATCTACTTCACGCTGCCCTGGGTCGCGCTCTCGGCCATGCCGGTCCACAAGGTGGGCGGCAAGTACGTCACGCAGCTCGGCCAGGACCCGCCGCACGGCTTCAAGAACGACCCGGTGCTCGGGCTCGTCAACAACCTCGGACTGCACGGCTTCGTGTTGAGCGCGGCCAGGGTCTACGTCGGCATCCTGGCGGCGACGATCCTCTTCATCGCGACGAACGCCGGCGTGATCGGCGCCTCGCGCATCACGTACTCCATGGCGTCGTACCGACAGCTGCCGGAGATGTTCCGCCGGCTACACCCGAAGCTGAAGACGCCGTGGCTCTCGCTCGTCGTCTTCGCCGGGATCGCGCCCACGTTGTTCCTGCTCTCCGGGCAGGTCGACTTCCTCGGGCGCATGTACGCGTTCGGCGCGATGCTCTCGTTCACGATCGCGCACCTCGCCGTGACGGCGCTGCGCGCGAAGCGGGCCGAGGGCGACGAGCAGCCGTGGCACGCCAGGCCGAGCGTCCGCTTCCGCGGTGTCGACTGGCCGCTGTTCGCGATCGTCGGCGCGCTCGGCACCGGCATGGCGTGGCTCGTCGTCGTCGTGCAGGATGCGCCCACGCGGTACGCGGGGCTCGGTTGGCTGGCGGCCGGGTTCGCCTTCTACGTGCTCTACCGGCGCCGGCTCGGCGCGCCGCTGCGGCAGACCGTGCGCGCGCCGATTCTGATCACGCCGGGCAGCCTCGAGTACCGGAACATCCTCGTGCCGATCGCTCCGGGCTACCCCTCGGACGAGGCGATGCAGGTTGCGTGCCGTCTCGCAGGCGAGCGCCGCGCGTCGATCGTCGCCGAGACGGTGATCGAGGTGCCGCTCGAGCTCCCGCTCGACGCGTACCTTCCGGAACTGGTCGAGGAGGCGAACGACCAGCTCGACGAGGCGAGCGCGATCGGTGAGCTCTACGGCGTGCCTGTCACCGAGCGCATCGTGCGTGCGCGCACTGCGGGCCGTGCGATCGTCGACGAGGCGACGCGTCGCGGCTCGGAGATCATCGTCATGGGCGGGCCCCGGCGCGTGCGGCTCGCCGCCGGCAAGCGCGCGATCTTCGGCGACACCGTCGACTTCGTCCTGAAGCACGCTCCCTGTCGCGTGATGGTCGCCGCCTCGAAGGACGTGGCGAAGTGAACGCCGGGCTCTATCGCCGGATCGCGGCGCTGCTCGCGCTCTCGATCGCGGTGCTCGGCTTCGCGCTGCTGGTCACGACGGCTCTTCACGGCGGCGGCACGAGCGGCTACCTGATCGGGGCGATGTTCGTCGCGCTCGGCTCGGGTCGTCTCTATCTCCTGAGGAAGCGTCGGTAGATGGCCCGCAAGCTTCCGCAGCTGCAACGCGTGCTCAGCGCGCCGGCGCTCGCGGCCGTCGCCTACGGCGAGATTGCGTCGCCGATCTACTTCGCGCTCGGCATCATCGCGCTGCACGCGCTCGGCCTGACTCCGCTCGTGCTCGGCGTCGTCGGCCTGCTGTTCCTCGTCGTCGCGCTCTCGTACGCCGAGGGCACCGCGTCGATCCGCGAGACGGGCGGCGCGGCCACCTTCGTCCGGCACGCGTTCAACGACTTCGCGGGCTTCCTGACCGGGTGGGCGCTCTTCCTCGACTACCTGATCGTGATCGCGCTCTCGGCGCTGTTCTTCCCGCACTACCTCGGCCTCGCGCTCGGGATCGACGCGATCGCGCGCCATCCCGGTGACATCATCGCGGCGTGCGTGCTGATCGCGCTCATCGGCGCGTCGCGACTCACGCGGCGGACGAGGCTCTACACCTTCGGCATCGCGGTGGCGCTGCTCGACCTCGTCACGCAGGTGCTGCTCGTGCTCCTCGGTTTCGCGCTCCTGTTCTCCGGCAGCGCGCTGACGCGCGGCCTCTCGCTCGGCACGGCGCCCTCGTGGCACGCGATCGCGTTCTCGGTGCCGCTCGCGATGCTCGCCTACACGGGCCTCGAGACCGTCGCCAACCTGGCCGAGGAGGTCAGACAGCCGGGGCGTACCGTGCCGCGCAGCCTCTTCGGTGCGATCTCCGGCGTCGTCGTCATCTACGTGCTGATCGCGCTCGTCGGGCTCTCGGCCTTCCCGGCGTCGAACGGGACCACGGCGCTCGGCGCCGAATGGCTGCGCTCGCCCCTGATGGGCATCGTCTCGGCGGTGCAGCTGCACGTGCCGCACTGGTTCGGTCAGGTGCTGCGCGTGTACGTCGGTCTCACCGGCGCGCTCGTGCTCTTCTCGGCGGCGACGACGTCGATCTCCGGCTTCGGCCGGCTCGCGTACTCGCTCGGCGAGCACGGCCAGCTGCCGCCCGTGTTCGGGCGCCTGCACCGGCGCACGCTCGTCTCGCCGGAGTCGGTCGTGGCGGCATGCGGAATCGCGATCGCGCTCCTCCTCGGCACCGCGTTCCTCACGAATCCGGTGACGTTCCTCGCGAGCCTCTTCAGCTTCGGCGTCCTGCTCGCGTTCACCGCCGCCCAGCTCGCGGTCGTGCGCCTGCGCCGGACGCAGCCGGATCTCCCGCGACCGTTCCGGGTGCCGCTGAACGTCCGCATCCGCGGCGTCGTCGTGCCGGTCCCGTCCCTCGTCGGGGCGATCCTCACGGCGGGCGTGTTCGTCATCTCGATGGCGACGCACATCGGCGCGCGCTACGGCGGGCCTTCGTGGCTCCTCGCCGGGATCGTCGTCTACCTGCTCGTGCGCCGCGCGAAGGGCGCGGGCCTCCTCGAGCACGTCGTCTCTGCGGACGAGCACGTGCTCCCGCCGGAGGCGGAGTTCTCGCGGATCCTCGTGCCGATGAAGCTGGGTGTGATCGGCGAGGAGATGGTGGCGACGGCGGTCAAGCTCGCCGAGGACGGCCGCGCGGTGGTGGAGGCCGTGTTCGTGATCAAGGTGCCGCTCGACCGGCCGCTCGACGCGCCGCTCGTCGAGCTCGAGGAGCAGGCCGCCGCCTCGCTCGCCGAAGCCGCCGCGCTCGGCCGCGACCACGGTGTCGAGGTGGTGTGCCGGACGGTGAGGGCCCGCTCGCTCGGCGACGCGATCCTCGAGGCGGCCGCCGAGAGCGGGGCCGACCTGATCGTCCTCGGCTCGTCGCCCCGCTGGCGGCGCCAGTCGCGCTTCTTCTCGCCGACCGTCGACCACGTCCTGCGCAAGGCGTCGGCCGAAGTGCTGATCGTTGCTTTCCCGCAGGGCGTGCTCGAGGACGCATGACGCGGCTGGGCGCTACGCTGCGTCGGCCATGAAGGCGCTCGTCATCGGTTGCGGCAGGGTCGGCTCGACCATTGCGCTCACCCTCCACAGTGAGGGCTGGGAGGTGGTCGTCGTCGACGAGAACGAGGACGCGCTCTCGCGCCTCGGGGAGTCGTGGCCGGGCGCCTTCGTCGTCGGCCACGGCATGGACACCGACCTGCTGCGCGAGGCCGGCATCGAGGACGCCGACGCCGTCGTCGCCGCCACCGACGGCGACAACACGAACATCGTGATCGGCCAGGTTGCGCAGAAGCGCTTCGGCATCGACTGCGTCGTCGTGCGCGTGCTCGATCCTGCGCGCGCCGAGTTCTACGCGGGGCGCGGCATGCGCACCGTCTGTCCGACCTCGACCGCCATCGACGCGTTGATGGAGACCGTGCGCACGTGCGACGTTCCCCGCATTGAGGTCCGCTGATGTACGTGATCGTCGCCGGCGGGGGCAAGGTCGGCGCGAACGTCGCGCGCTCGCTCCTTCGCATCGGCCAGGAGGTGACGCTGATCGAGCAGCGCCGCGATCGTTTCGAGCGCCTCGAGGACGAGTTCGAGCACCAGGTGCAGCGCGGCGACGCGACCGAGCTCTTCGTGCTGGAGCGGGCGGGGATCGCGCGCCCGCCGGACATCGTGCTCGCGCTGACCGGCGACGACGAGGACAACATGGTCATCTGTCAGATCGCGAAGGAGAAGTACCTCGTGCCCAAGGTGATCGCGCGCGTGAACGACCCGCGCAACCAGGCGCACTTCGACCTGCTCGGCATCTCCCCGACGATCTGCGCGACGTCGAGCATCATGGCCCTCGTCGAGCACGAGGTCCCGGAGCACGACCTGATCCACCTGCTGGAGCTGCGCAAGGAGAACCTCGAGATCGTCGAGGTGCAGATCGACAAGGACTCGCCCGTTGCGGGGAAGCGCGTCGAAGGCCTCGAGCTGCCCGAGGGCGCCCGCCTGATCTCGGTCATGCGCGGGGGCCAGGCGGAGATCGCGGTGGGGTCGACGACGCTCCAGGCGGGCGATCAGGTGCTGGCGATCCTCGAGCCGGGCAAGGAAGACGAGCTCCGCCGGGTTCTCCTGAGTCGTTAGCCGCGTCTTGGACCGCTTCGCCGTGCTCGCGGTCTCGGCGACCGCTCTCGCGCTCGGCCTCTGGGCCGGAGCGGCGTCCGGGGGCCGCGACGCCGCGCACGCTCTCTCGTTCCAGCAGGTCGCGAGCGGCCTCGCGTCGCCCGTCGACGTGGCGTCGGCCCCGGGCGACGCCACGACGCTGTACGTCGTCGAGCAGCAGGGCACGATCGAGATCGTGAAGGGTGGCCGGGTGACCGGCGTCTTCCTCGACATCCGCAGCCGCGTTCGCAGCGGCGGGGAGCAGGGGCTGCTCTCGGTCGCGTTCCATCCGGCGTACGCGCAGAACCATCGCTTCTACGTCGACTACACCGACACGAACGGCGACACGCGCGTCGTCGAGTTCACGTCGGCGAACGGCGTGGGCGTGCCCGGTAGCGCGCGGGAGCTGCTCTTCGTCCGTCAGCCGTACGCGAACCACAACGGCGGCCAGTTGCAGTTCGACAGGTCGGGCTACCTCTACGTCGGGATGGGCGACGGCGGCTCGGGCGGAGATCCGGAGAACCGCGCGCAGAACCTCAAGTCACGCCTGGGCAAGCTCCTGCGTATCGACCCGGCCCGGTCCGGCTCCACGTGGCAGATCGTCGGCTTCGGGCTGCGGAACCCGTGGCGGTTCTCGTTCGACCGGAAGACCGGCGACCTCTGGATCGGCGACGTCGGCCAGGACACCTGGGAGGAGGTCGACTACCGCGCGGCGGCGCGGCTCGGGAAGCTCGCCAACTACGGCTGGAGCCGCTACGAAGGACGGGCCACGTACGACCCCGCGAAGCCGCTCGTGCGCAAGGGCGATCTCGTCTTCCCGCAGTGGGTGTACTCGCATTCCGACGGCTGCTCGATCACCGGCGGGTACGTCTACCGCGGCTCGGCCGTTCCGGCGGCCCAGGGGCGCTACTTCTTCGGCGACTACTGCAGCGGGACCGTGTGGAGCTTCAAGACCGGCGAGGGCCGCGTGTCAGCACCGGTGGCCATGGGGAAGATCGCGAGCCTCTCGTCGTTCGGCGAGGACGGAAACGGCGAGCTCTACGCCGTCGGCACCGACGGCGTGCTGTATTCGCTTCGCTAACGCTCGCTTCACGGGGGAAACCAGTTTCCCCCGTGGACCCCCTTCTGCTCTGCTGCCGGTGCAACGGGGTCACTGCTGCGCGGAACAAGTTCCGCTCCGCGACGGAGAGCGGGTGCCCAGCTGCAACGGCGGCGCCTCACTGCCCCGAATGGTAGATGGCTGCGGCCGCGCCGAGCTCGTCGCGCGTGCGGACGACGGTCGCTTCGCCGCCGAGAGCCGCCAGTACCTCGTCGAGCGTCCCGACGACCTCCACGCGCCGTGCCGCGCCGACGTGGGCGAGCGCGACGTCGGCGAGCTCGCGCGGCGCGTCCGTGAAGACGCCGATGCGCGCGCCCGCGGCCTGGAGGCGGCGGAGAACCGTCCCCGTGCCGCCGTGAGGCCTGAAGTAGACCGGCCCGCGGTCGGCCGCGAAGCGCCCGAGCAGCGGGCGCCAGTCGCCCAAGCGCGCGTCGAGCAGCGCCGCTGCCTCGATGCGGTCGTCCGGCAGGTCGAGCTCGACGTGCGTGCGCCGCGCGGCGTCGTCGAGCCAGTCCCGCCACAGCGGGCGGGTGTCGGCGAGGACCTGGTCGAGAGCGAGGGCGAGAGCGTCCATCCGACACGATGCTAGACTCGGGCACTCAAACCGGCGAGCGGTTGGGGAACTCCGGTGCAAAGCCGGGACGGTCCCGCCGCTGTAAGGGGAGACGCTTCCCCACCACGACGCCACTGGGCCCTCGGGCCCGGGAAGGCGGTGGGGGAGGGCGCCCCGAGTCAGAAGACCTGTCGCTCGCCGCGAAACCCGAACCCCTCGCGGAAGGAGGATTCGACATGCTTCGGCGTTCCCTCATTGTCGTCGCCGTGCTCGCTGCGGCCCTCGCGGTGGCTCCCTTTGCCGCCGCAGCCCTCGTGCACGTTCGTGTCGAAGGAAAGACGGTCACCATCTTCGGCCCGACCGAGCCGCGCGTCGTCGCGGCCACGCCGCTCGAAGCGCTCCAGGCGGCGTCGCGCGCCGCCGAGTTCTACGTCCACGTCACGTCGTCGTCGTTCGGCGACTACGTCGACCAGGTCGGCCTCTACGGCGGCTCCGGCGCGGCCGGCTGGGTGTTCAAGGTGAACGGCGTCTCGCCGCCCGTCGGCGCCGATCAGCTGCAACTGAAGGACGGCGACGTCGTCGAGTGGTACTACGCGACCTTCGGCCCGGCCGGCGGGCCGCCGACGCTCGCCCTGAAGCCGGCGGCGAAGGGCTGCTACGCCGCGACGGCCGCCGACGACCAGGGCGCGCAGAAGGTGCCGGCCGGCCTCGTCTACCACGTCGACGGTCGCACGATCCCGGCCGCCGCGGGACACATCTGCTTCACGACGCCGCACGGGCTCGTCTGGGCGACGGCGCCCGGCGCCGTGCGCTCCAACCGGCTGCCGTGATCCGGGCCGCCCTCGTCGCCGTCGCCGCCGCCGCGCTCGTCGCAGGGTGCGGCGGCGGCGGCGCGGGCCGCGGCACGGCGACCCTCTGGGTGACGCGCGACGAGGGCAAGACGGTGCTGCTCGTACGCTCGGTGCCTGCGGGCGAGAGCGTGCTCCAGGCGCTCGAGCGCTCGGCGACGATCTCGACTCGCTACGGCGGGCGCTTCCTCCAGTCGGTGAACGGGCTCTCCGGTTCGATCACCTCGCGGCGCGACTGGTTCTACTACGTCAACGGCGTCGAGGGCGACCGCAGCGCCGCCGACTACCGGCTGCGCGACGGCGACAGCGCCTGGTGGGACTACCGCGACTGGGGCCGCTGGGGCATGAGCGTGCCGGCCGTGGTCGGCGCGTTCCCCGAGCCGTTCGTGCACGGGTACGACGGGAAGATGCGCCCGACGGTCGTGCTCGGCCCGAACACCGCTGCGGTGCGGCGCATCGCGCGGCTCGTCCACGCGACGCGGATCGCGCCCGCCGCGACCACGCGCGTGCGAGGCGACGTCAACACGCTCACGATTCTGCCTTCGGCCGCGACGAGCTTCACGGCCGAGTGGCGCACCGGCGCGGCGCACTTCGTCTTCGCCGGCGATCCGGAGCGCCTGCTGCGCGACCCGTCCCTGTACCGGCACCGCTACCGCGTCCCGTGAGGCCGACCGCCACAGCCGTCCTGCTCGCCGGCGTCTGCGTGGGCGCGCTGCTCGCGCACCGGCTCCCGGCGCTCGGCGCGCTCGTCGTGCTGCTGCTCGCCGTGTGCCTGCGCGCAGGACGGCGGGCGAAGCCGTACCTCTGGGGGACGCTCTACAGCGCGGGCTTCCTGTTCCTGCTCTCGCCGTTCCTCCAGTCGACCGGGTATCACGAGCTCTGGACGGGCCCGCACGTGCCCGTGCTCGGCACGCTCGACGTCACGAGCGAGGAGCTGCGGCTCGCGGGGCTGAACGGTCTCCGGCTGGCGGCGGTCGGCCTCGCGTTCGCGGTGTACGCGCTGCTGCTCGACCACGACCGGCTGATCGCGGCGGCGACGGCCCGCCGCTCGGTGCTCGCGGCCGCGCTCGCAACGAGGCTCGTGCCGACGCTCGAGCGTGACGCCCGCGGGCTCGTCGAAGCGCTGCGCGGGCGCGGGCTCGCGCCGCAGGGCCTGCACGGGCACGCCGCGCTCCTCTCGCCGCTGCTCGCCGGCTCGCTCGAACGAGGCCTCAACCTCGCCGAGGCGATGGAGGCGCGCGGCTTCGGCCGTCCGGGCCGCACGCGCCTCCCGGCGCCGCCCTGGCGCGCGCTCGACGCGCTCGGCGTCGTCGGGGCGGTCGTCGCTGTCGTCGTGGGGGCGTTGTGGCTCTAGCGTCGCTCACCGGGCTCTCCTTCTCGTATCCCGACGGTGGGCTCGCCCTCGACGACGTGACGCTCGAGGTCGAGCCGGGAGAGGTGCTGTTGCTTCTCGGGCCGTCGGGCTCGGGCAAGTCGACCGTGCTGCGCGCCCTCGCGGGGCTCGTCCCGTGGTTCCACGGCGGGCGGTTCGTGGGCCGCGTCGAGGTGGCCGGCCGCGACACGCGCCGCACGCGGCCGGCGGAGCTGGCGGGCACCGTGGCCACCGTCTTCCAGGATCCCGAGGACCAGGTCGTGCTCGGCCGCGTGGAGGCCGAGGTCGCCTTCGGGCTCGAGAACGTCGGCACGCCGCCGCGCGAGATCGCCTCGCGCGTGGCGGACGCACTCGAGGCCGTCGGCGCGTCGCACCTCGCGGGGCGTCGGGTCACGGAGCTCTCGGGCGGCGAGCTGCAGCGTGTCTGTCTCGCCTCCGCGCTCGCGCTCGCGCCGCAGCTCCTGCTCCTCGACGAGCCGACCTCGCAGCTCGACCCCGAAGGCGCCGAGGCCTTCTTCGCGCACGCCCTCGACGCCGGCGTGGCGGTCGTCCTCTCCGAGCAGCATCCCGCGCTCGCGCTCCCGCACGCGGACCGCGTCGCCTTCCTCGAGCGCGGGCGCGTGCTGCTCGACGCGCCGCGCGAGGAGGCGCTGGCCTGGCTCGAGGAGCACCGTCCGGCGTGGGCGTGCGAGCCTCGCACCGGCCCGTTCCACGGCCGGCGAGGGACGGGGGAGGTCGTCTGCCGGGTGGACCGGGCGACCTATGCGTACGGCGACGGGCCGCCCGCGCTCGACGGCGTCTCGATCGAGCTCCGCCGCGGCGAGATCGTCGCGCTCACCGGGCCCAACGGCTCGGGGAAATCGACGCTGGCGAAGCTCGCGGCGGGGCTGCTCGAGGCGCAGGGGGGCAGCGCCACGCGCGAGGGGCGCGCAACGTTCCTGCTCCAGGATCCGGGCCGCTACCTCGTGCGCGAGCGGGTGGACGAAGAGGTCGAGCTGGGCTCGGACAGCGCGCGTGCGCGCCGCGCGCTCGCGGACGTCGGACTTGCAGGCTACGAGGGTCGCCACCCGCGCGACCTCTCGAGCGGCGAGCGAGAGCGGCTGGCGCTCGCCACCGTGCTCGTCACCGAGCCAGACCTGCTCGTGCTCGACGAGCCGACGCGGGGCATCGACCCCGAGCGCAGGGCGCAGCTCGCCGAGTTGCTGCGCGAGCAGGCTCACGCGCGCGCCACGCTCGTCGTCACGCACGACCCGTCGTTTGCGCGCCTGGTCGCCGACCGCGAGGTGTCCCTCGCGCCAGAGCGGGAGCCCGTGCATGCGTAGCCGCATGGCCCGCATCGCGTTCTTCGCGGCGCTCGCCGGCGCGAGCGCCGTCGCCTTTGCGACGCATGCGTCGGCGCTCGCGCTGCTGCTCGCGGCGGTCGCGCTGCTCGCCGGTGCGGCGACGTGGCTCGACGGCGGGCCGCAGTCGGCGAAGGAGATCGCCGTGATCGCCACGCTCGCGGCGGCCGCCGCCGCCGGGCGCGTGCTGATGGCGCCCGTGCCCGACGTGCAGCCCGTGACGGTGATCGTCGTCGCCACCGGCGTCGCGCTCGGTGCGCGCGCCGGAGTCGGAGTCGGCGTGGCCGCGGCCTTCGTCTCGAACTTCTTCCTCGGTCAGGGCCTCTGGACGCCGTGGCAGATGCTCGCGTGGGGAGGCTGCGGCGCAGTCGGCGCGCTGGCCGCCCCGCTGCTGCGCAGGCGCATTCCGTTCGCGGTCGCGTGCTGCCTGCTCGGCTTCGCCTTCGGCTTCGTGCTCGACGTCTGGAACTGGTACGGCTTCTATCCGCACACGTGGCCCTCGTTCCTCGCGCGGCAGGGGGCTGGGCTGCCGTTCGACGTCGCGCACGCGACCGGCAACCTCGTGCTCGCGCTCGCCGCCGGGCCCGAGCTGCGCCGGCTGCTCGAACGGTACGGCCGCAGGCTGAAGACGGAGGTCGTATGGGCGTGAAGCTCGTCGTTCTCGCGGCGGCGACCGTGCTCTCGTTCGTGCAGGGCCGCGCGCAGCCCGACGGCGGCTACGCCGAGCCGGCCGGTCACTCGACGGTCGGGCTCACCGCGACCGCCGTGCTCGCGCTCCGGGCGGCGGGGGCGCCGGCTCCCGACGCGGCGCGCGCGTATCTCCAGGCGCACGAGCAGGGCCTGACTCCCACGGAGGTCGAGCTCGCGACGATGGCGGAGGCGGTGACCGGCGGCGTCTCGCCGGGGCTCCTCGACTCCCTGCACGCGCTCGAGCTTCCGTCGGGAGCGATCGGCCCGGCCGTCAACTCGACGGTGTGGGGGATGCTCGCGCTCGCGCAGGCCGGCGAGCCCGTCACGCCCGGGACGGTGCGCTTCGTCGCGCGCGCGCAGGCCCGGAGCGGCGGCTTCCCGTGGGCGGCCGGCGTGCCGCCCGACACCGACGACACGGCCGCCGCGGTGCAGGCGCTCGTCGCGGCCGGCGTGCGCGGCACGCCGATCGCGCGCGCGCTCGCGTATCTCCGCACGCGGCAGCGGCTCGACGGCGGCTTCGAGCTCCAGCCCGGCGCCGGCTCGAACGTGCAGTCGACGTCGTGGGCGATCCAGGCGTTCGTGGCGGCCGGGGCGAAGCCGCCCGCGGCGGCGTTCCGGTTCCTCCAGCGCATGCGGCGGTCCGACGGGAGCCTGCGCTACTCGGCGCGCTATGCGACGACGCCTCTCTGGGTCTCCGGGCAGGCGCTGCCTGCGCTGATGCGGCGTTCGTTCCCGCTGCCCTAGCGTCCCGGTCTCGCGCTAAAATGAATGCTGGCGCGCCCGCGCCGCCTATGACCGACTGACGATCAGACTGATCTGTTTGCGGCTCGTTCTCGTCAGGAGGTCCACCTTTTGCGTTCGCTCGGCACCCTCGCCGCCGCCGGCGTCACGAAATCGCACGGAGCCCACGTCGTCCTCGCGGACGTCGACCTCCTCGTGCCTCCGCGCGCGCGGATCGGGCTCGTCGGGCCGAACGGCGCGGGCAAGTCGACCCTCCTGCGCCTGCTCGCCGGGCTCGACGTGGCCGATGGCGGCACGATCCGGCGCAATCCGCCGACGCTCGCCGTCGGCCACCTGCCGCAGGAGCGGGATCCGCTGCCGGCCGAGACGCTGCACGGCTACCTCGCCCGCCGTACGGGCGTCGGCGCGGCGGCCGAGCGGATGGACGCGCTCGCCGCCCGCCTCGAGACCGACCCTGGGCTGGCGACGCTCTACTCCGAGGCGCTCGACGCGTACCTCGAGCTCGGCGGCGCCGACTTCGACGCGCGCGCGTCCGCCGTTCTCGCAGAGCTCGGCCTCGGGGTCAAGTTCGAGCGTCCGCTCGCAGGCCTCTCCGGCGGCGAGGCGGGAAGGGCGGCGCTCGCCTCGATTCTCCTCAGCCGCTACGCCGTGCTCCTGCTCGACGAGCCCACCAACGACCTCGACTTCGCCGGGCTCGCGCGTCTCGAGGGGTACCTCACGGGCTTCGACGGCTCGGCGGTGATCGTCTCGCACGATCGAGCCTTCCTCGATCGCACGGTCACCCGCATCGTCGAGCTCGACGAGCGGACGCACGGGGCGCGCGAGTACGCGGGCGGCTGGAGCGAGTACGAAGCCGAGCGCGAGCGGCGGCTCGCACGCCACTACGAGCGCTGGGAGGGCTACGTCTCCGAGCAGGCGCGTGTGGAGGAGCAGGCGAAGCGCATGCAGCGCTGGGAGGAGCGCGGCTACGGGCAGGGGCGCAAGAAGAAGAAGTCGAAGGACGTGAAGAAGGCGTTCGCGAAGAAGCTCGACCGCCTGGAGGCCGTCGAGAAGCCGTACGAGCCGTGGCGGCTGCGCCTCGGCCTCGCAGCCGCGTCGCGCAGCGGGGACGTCGTCGTGCGACTCGAGCGCGCGGAGGTCGCACAGGGCGCGTTCCATCTCGGACCGCTCGATCTCGAGGTGAGCTGGGGCGAACGGCTCGCGATCACCGGCCCGAACGGCAGCGGCAAGACGACGTTGCTCGGCGCGCTGCTCGGGCGGCTGCCCCTCGAGGCGGGCACGCGCTGGGTCGGCCCCGGTGTCGTGCTCGGCGACCTCGAGCAGCGGCGAGAGACGTTCGCGGGTACCGAGCCGCTGCTCGACGCGTTCGTACGCGAGAGCGGGCTCGTCGGCGAGGAAGCTCGCACGCTGCTCGCGAAGTTCGACCTCGGCGCGAACGACGTCCTTCGAGCGGGCGGCTCGCTCTCACCGGGCGAGCGGACCCGTGCGGTGCTCGCTCTCCTCTCGGCGCGAGGCGTCAACTGCCTCGTGCTCGACGAGCCGACGAACCATCTCGACGTCGAGGCGATCGAGGAGCTCGAACGCGCGCTCGGCGGCTACGACGGCACGGTGCTGCTCGTCACGCACGACCGCCTCTTCCTCGAGCGGTTCGGCGCGACGAGGACGATCACGATCTAGAGTTTGTGATCTTGGCGACCGCTTCGATCCTCACGATCGGGAACGAGCTCGTCTCCGGCGACGTGCCGAACACGAACGGCTCCTGGCTGGCGAAGCGCCTCGCGCCGCTCGGCGTCTCCGTGCGGATGCTCGCCGCGTTGCCCGACGAGATCGAGCAGATCGCCGAGTTCGTGCGCGACGAGGCGGCGCGCGTCGACTTCCTGCTCGTCACGGGAGGTCTCGGCGGCACGCCGGACGACCTGACGCGCGAGGCGATGGCGCACGCGTTCGGGGTCGAGCAGGTCGAGCAGCCGGAGGTCGCGGCCGTCCTGCGTGCGCGCTTCACGCGCGACCCCGACTATGTCGCGCGCTGGGCGCACCTGCCCGCCGGCAGCCGGCCGCTGCGAAATCCGCTGGGAGGCGCGCCCGGGTTCGCGATCGAGAACGTCTACGTCCTGCCCGGACTGCCGTCCGAGATGGAGGCGATGTTCGACGCGATCTCGGAGGAGTTCAGGCGGGGCAGCCCGATCGGTGTGTGGCGGCGCGTGTATCGAACGCGCGAGAGCGAGATCACGCCCGCGCTCGTCGGGGCGGGCGAGCGCTGGCCCGGCGTGCTCATCGGCTCGTATCCGAGCTTCGGCCCGGACGGGCCGCACGTCGAGGTGGTCGTGAAGTCGAGCGACTCCGACGAGCTCCGCGACGTGTCCGAGTGGCTCGAAGCTGCGCTTGGGCGCACCGCGGGCGACGCCGCAGACGGCGGGTAGACGGCTACAGAAGCGCGGGCGCGAGCTCGCGGCCGATCAGCCGCACCGGCTCGAGATCCGCGTGCAGAAGGTGCTGGAGCATCACGCGCTCGCAGCCGGCCTGCTCGTACTCGCGCAGCCGTGCGGCGATCTCGTCGACCGAGCCCAGGAGCCAGCGCTGCGCATTGTCCGCGGCCCAGGTGTCGAAGTCGGCGGCACGCGCCGTGCGCCCGTAGAGCTCCCGCGCGTGCTCGAGCGCCTCGGCGCGCGTCGCCCCGATCAGGCAGACGGTCATCAGCGAGCAGCGCATGCTCGCCGGGTCGCGGCCGATGCGCTCGCAGGCAAGCAGCGCCTTGGCGCGGATCGCGGCGAAGCTCTCCGGTGACTGGAAGGCGGTGTTGTACTCGTCCGCGAAGCGCGCGGCCGGCTCGATCGTTCCGCGCGTGCCGCTACCCCCGGCGAGCAGGGGCGGCCGCGGCCGCTGCACCGGCTTCGGCAGGCCGGGAGCGTCTTCGAGCACGTAGTGCGCGCCGCGGAAGTCGACGCGCTCCTCCGTCCAGAGCCGGTGCACGATCTCGAGCTGCTCGGCGAACATCTCGAGCCGCACGGGCGTCTCGGGAAACGGGAAGCCGAAGGCGCGATGCTCGCGCTCCATCCAGCCGGCGCCGAGACCGAGCTCGATCCGTCCGCCCGAGACGTGATCCGCGGTTGCGGCCGCGTTCGCCAGCAGCGCCGGCGGGCGGAAGGTGGCGGGGGAGACGAGCGTCCCGAAGCGGAGCGTCGTCGTGCGGGCGGCGAGCGCGGCGATCGTCGTCCAGGCGTCGTGCGCGACGTTGCTGCCCTCGTCGGCCTGCGAGAGGTAGTGGTCGGAGCGGAAGAGTGTCTCGACGCCGTGCTCCTCGCAGGCCTCGGCGAGGGCGCACCACTGCTCCCAGGTGACGCCCTCCTGCCCCTCGATCATCAGCCCGACGCGCACGGGGAGAGCCTACTGAGCGGCGTGACCCCGGTGCCCGGTGACCCCGGTGCCAGGCCCGGGCCTGGCACCGGGGTGAGAGCGGCGCCGGGAGGGGGTCAGACCCCGGGACGTGTCCTGCGAGGCCGCGCACCCTCCCCGCTATCCTCGAACGGTGGCCGCGACGACGCCGGAGACCTACCTCGAAGACTTGAATCCGGCCCAGCGGGAGGCCGTGCTGACCACCGAGGGGCCGCTGCTCGTGATCGCCGGCGCGGGCTCCGGCAAGACGCGCGTGCTCACGCGCCGCATCGCGCACCTGCTCGCCGCCGTCGGCGCGAAGCCGCCCGAGATCCTCGCGATCACCTTCACGAACAAGGCGGCGGCCGAGATGCGCGAGCGCGTCGAGCGCCTCGTCGGCCCGCCCGCGCGCGCGTGCTGGGTGATGACGTTCCACGCCGCGTGCGGGCGCATCCTGCGCCGCGAGGCGCAGCGGCTCGGCTACAGGTCGAACTTCACGATCTACGACACGGCCGACCAGCTCCGGCTCGTGAAGCAGTGCCTGGAGGCGCTCGAGCGCGACCCGAAGCGGTTCACGCCGCGCGGCATCCTCTCGCAGATCTCGAACGCGAAGAACCAGCTCGTCGGGCCGGGGGAGTACGCGGCGCGCGTCGCGAGCTTCTACGACCAGACGGTCGCCGACGTGTACGAGCTCTACCAGAAGCGCCTCTTCGCGGCGAACGCCGTCGACTTCGACGACATGCTCTTCCTCACCGTCGACGTGCTCGAGCGCTTCCCCGAGGCGCGCGAGAAGTGGCAGAAGGCGTTCCGGTACATCCTCGTCGACGAGTACCAGGACACGAACCACGCGCAGTACCGCTTTCTGCAACTGCTGGCCGAGAAGCACTCGAACGTGTTCGCGGTCGGCGACCCCGATCAGTCGATCTATGCGTTCCGCGGCGCCGACATCCGCAACGTGCTCGAGTTCGAGCGCGACTTTCCCGGCGCACGCTCGATCGCGCTCGAGCAGAACTACCGCTCGACGAACAGCATCCTCGAGGCTGCGAACGCCGTCATCCGGCACAACCGCGAGCGCAAGGACAAGAACCTCTGGTCGGAGCTCGGCGACGGCGACCCCGTGCGCGTCGTCGAGGTCGAGGACGAGCACTCGGAGGCGCGCTACGTCGCCGCGGAGATCGCGCTGCTCGTCGAGGAGGGCTTCTCCGGAAGCGAGGTCGCGGTCTTCTACCGCACGAACGCGCAGAGCCGCGTGCTCGAGGACGTGCTGGTGCGGCAGGGCATCGCCTACCAGGTGATCGGCGGGCCGCGCTTCTACGAGCGCGCCGAGGTCAAGGATCTCGTCGCGTACCTCCAGGTGATCGACAATCCCTTCGACGCCCTGTCGCTCCTGCGGATCGCCAACAGGCCGCGCCGGGGCATCGGCGACTCGACGCTCTCCCGGCTGATGACGTTCGCCGACCAGGCGGAGATCACGCTGTGGGAGGCGATGGACCGCGCCGAGCAGGCGGGTGTCGGCGCCGCGCCGCAGAAGGCGCTCGCGTCGTTCCGGACGATGATCCAGTCGCTGATGTCGGCGGCGCAGGAGCTCGAGGTGCCGGAGCTGATCGAGCGCGTGCTCGAGCAGTCGGGCACGATCGAGGCGCTCGAGGCGGAGCGCACGATCGAGTCGCAGGGACGCATCGAGAACCTCCAGGAGCTCGTCTCGCTCGCCCGCGAGTGGCAGGAGCAGAACACCGAGCCGGCGCTCTCGTCCTTCCTCCAGGAGGTCTCGCTCTACTCCGACCAGGACACGATCCGGGGTGAGGCGTCGCTCGTGACGCTGATGACGCTGCACAACGCGAAAGGCCTCGAGTACCGCGCCGTCTATCTCATCGGCATGGAGGAGGGGATCTTCCCGCACTCGCGCTCGATCGAGGAGCACGGGGTCGAGGAGGAGCGCAGGCTCGCGTACGTCGGCATGACGCGCGCGATGGAGCGCCTCACGTTCCTGCACGCGTCGTCGCGCATGCTCTACGGCGGCCGCTCGCACAATCTGCCGTCCCGTTTCCTCGACGAACTGCCGGAAGGGCACGTCGAGCGCGAGCGCCTCCGGCCGGCGTCGTGGTCGGACTACGGGACGCCCGCCAAGAGCCGGATCGCACACGTCGCGAACGTGCCGTCGCTCTCCACCGGCGACTCGGTCAGGCACGGCACGCTCGGGGAAGGCGTCGTGCTGCGGCTGGAGGCGGGCGGCGTCGTCGTCGTGCGCTTCGCGGGCGACGGCTCGGAGCGGCGGCTCATGCTCGACTACGCGCCGCTTCAAAAGCTGTAGCGGCGTTTATCCGCGCATCACCTGATGCGCGTGAGTAGTTCCCCGTAGACCACGTTCAGGCGCGGCCCCGATGACCGCGGGCTCCGGCGCGGCGAGCATGCGAAGCAGTGTCTCGCCCCCGCAAAGGAGCAGTCTGATGAGAAGGTTTCGCGTCTCGCTCGTGGCCGTGATGGTCGCGGCGCTCGCGGCGGCGGCGGTGGCCTCCGCCGCGCCGTCGAAGACGCCGCCGAAGAAGGTGGCGTTCACCGCGAAGTACTCCGGCCAGGTCTCGATCCAGGGCAGCGGCAGCGCCGTCGCGGTCTCGGCGACCGGCACCGGCTCGGCCACGCTGATCGGCGCGGGCAAGGTCACCGGCAGCGGCACGGCCGACTCGACCCAGCAGCCGTGCGTTCCGTTCGGCGGCACCGCCTCGATGACCGGCGCGAAGGGCTCGATCGCCTTCACGGTCACCGCCGGGGCGAACGGCTGCGGCGACGAGGGCGGTCACGTCTTCAGCATCACGGGGCACGCAACGGTGACGAAGGCCACCGGCGCGCTCGCCAAGGCCAAGGGGGCTCTGAAGTTCACGGGCATCTACAACCGCGACGACGGCACGTTCTCAATCAAGTTCACCGGCACGCTCACGAAGTAGCGACCGGGAGAAGGGAGCAGTTCATGCAGAGATTCCTGATCCTCTGGGCGGCGCTCGCCGCCTTCGCCACGGTCACGGCGACGGCGACGGCGGCAGATCCCGTGCCTTTCCCGGCGGCCCAGATCCAGCAGGTGTTCATCGCGACCCAGACGGTTCTGCCCGACGGGACGGTGAGCAACTACTTCGCGCCGGGGAGCACCGTCGTCTTCCGCTCGTACGCGATCGACCCGAAGACGCGGTCGATGATCACCGCGAAGATGGCGAAGTACTTCTACGTCACGATCCCGAACCAGCCGACGGTGAAGTTCAAGTACGACCCGTCCGCTCTGGGCGCTTCGCAGGGCCTGCCCTGGACGGCGACGTGGGTCGTCCCCTCGGACTACCCGCAGGGGACCGTCGCCTTCAAGGTCCTGCTCAAGCTGGAGAGCAGGCGCAAGGGCCAGTTCATCCAGATGCCCGTCTCGCCGGCGATGCTGACGATCTTGAAGTCCCCGCCGCCGGCCGTCTCGCCGGGTCTGCCCGCGGGCACGGCGGGCGTCGCGCAGTCCGGCAAGCTCGACCTGTCGCTCTACGTCGACACCGTCGCGGGCACGCGGCCGGTCGGCGTCCCGGCGCGGCCGATCGGCTGCTCGCAGACGAACGTCTACAAGCGCGGCGAGCAGATCGTCGTGCGCGCGTGGGGCACCGACCTCAACACCGCCGACGTGCTCTCGTCGGACAACGTCAAGGAAGCGCACTTCTCGATCGCAGGTCTGCCGGACACGGTCCTGAACTGGGGCGCGCACGGCACGGAGGGCGCGAAGGTGTTCTTCTGGGCGAACGCCGTGATCGTGCCGGCGGCCTTCCCGCTCGGAGCGTCGGCGGTGCACGTCGCCTTCACGACCGAGAGCGGCAAGACCGGCACGTACGACTACATCATCAACGTCATTCCGTAACTGAATAGCGAAGGAGTCGCAGCCATGAACCTCCACATGAAGATGGTTGTGAGTGTTGCGTCGCTGGCAGGAGCGCTCCTGCTCCTGCCAGCTCTCGCTGCTGCCGCACCCACACCTCTGATCATCCCCGCCTTCACCGGCGTCTCGCAGCTTCCCGGCGCCATCGCTCCCGCGGCCACTCCGGCCGCGAGCATGGGGCTCCTCACGACGTCGCCCGACGTCGCAGTCGCGGGAACGAAGTTCACGATCGCCGGCTCCGGGCTGCCGGCCAACAAGCCCGTCACCCTCACCTGGGGAACGGCGAACGTGACCTGGGTCGTCGACGCCCGCCCCGACAGCGTCGACTACCTCGGGCGGCAGGCCTCCAAGCTGGCGGTCGTGCTCGCGCAGACGATCACCGACGCGGCCGGCAAGTTCATGGTCGCCCTGAAGGCGCCGAAGGACTTCGGCGGCATCCACGACCTCTACGCGGTCGTCGACGGCGTCCAGGTCGCGAAGGGCGGCTTCCTGATCGCCCGGTCGGCCACGGTCACTCCGAAGCAGGGGCCGATCGGGACGATGCTGACCGTCACGTACACCGGTCTCGGCTCGTCCCTGTACGAGGGCGGCGCTTCGCTGCTCTACGACAACAAGTTCGCGGGCGCGATGATGGCGAACTGGACGCGCGGCACCGCCGTCGCCCACATCCGGGCGTCGGGGCCGGTCGGGAGGCACACGATCGAGGCCGCCGACGCGATCAGCTTCAAGTACCTGAACATCCAGCAGTCGCCGATCCCGTGGGGCATCGGCTTCAAGCTCGGCTTCACGGTCACGCAGGACAACGGTCGTCCGAAGTCGCGCATCGACTGGCCGGCGCAGGTCGCGCCGACGCTCGACGCGAAGACGACGCTCCAGCTCGCGTCCGTGTCGGCCGGCTCGACCGCGAGCGCGCAGCTCGACTCCACCTCGGGCGCCGTGAGCTCGCGGGTCGGCATCACCGTGAGTGGCCTCGTCCCGAACGTGCCGGTCGATCTCGAGTGGTCGACCGTCGTCGGGAACCGCGTCAACTGCACCGGCACCTGCTGGGCCTTCGTCTCGGTGCCGCTCGGCGCGGCCACGGCCGCCGCGGACGGATCGCTCTCGAGCAAGATCACGGTGCCTGACGGCCTCGGCGGCTGGCACGTCGTCCAGGTGATCCAGAACGGGCAGACGAAGACGCAGGTCCCGTACTACGTCAAGCGGAGCATCTTCGGCAACGGCGTGTCGTCGCTTCGCCTGAAGGACGGACAGCGCTTCACCGTGCACCTCAAGGGTCTCGGCTGGACGCAGCTCGACAACACGATCGCCGTCGACTACGACAACAGCTACGTCGGGTACGGCTGCGGGTTCAACAGCCAGGGCGACACGGTGATGAACCTCGTCGCGACGGGCGGCCCCGGCACGCATCTGATCGACATGTATCCGCTGCTCTACACGCAGCAGCCGTCGTACGCGAACACGCCCTACGGGATGATCCCCGTCCTCACGTACGAGCAGGACGCTCCGGGCCTCGCGCTCGGGTACGCGCTGCCGGCGATCCGCCTGGCGATCACGATCGTCAAGTAGATCGTGTGGAGGGGGGGAGGGGGCTTCGGCTCCCTCCCCCCGGCAGCCACCAGTTCCAGCGGCCGAGGATCGCCATCAGCGACGGCACGAGGATCATCCGCACGAGCGTGGCGTCGATGAGGACGGCGAGCGCGAGCCCGACGCCGAACTCCTGGAGCCCGGCCACGCGCCCGGCGACGAAGCCCGAGAAGGCGGCGACCATGACGAGCGCGGCGGCCGTGACGATGCGGCCGGTGCGCTCGAGCCCGTGGGCGACCGCGAGCGCGTTGTCCTGCACGTCGTCCCATGACTCGCGCATGCGCGTGACGAGGAACACCTCGTAGTCCATCGAGAGGCCGAAGAGCATCGCGAAGAGGAAGATCGGGATCCACCCCTCGATCTGGTCGGCTCTGTGCAGGCCGAGCAGGTCGGCTCCGACGCCCCAGCGGAAGACGACGACGAGCAGCCCGTAGACGGCGGCGACGGAGAGGAGGTTCAGCAGCACCGCCTTGAGCGGCAGGAGCACGGAGCGGAACGCCCGCAGCAGGAGGAGATACGTCAGCACGAGCGCCGCGACGACGAGCCAGGGAAACCACGCGTACGAGCGGGAGAGGAAGTCGACGCCCTGGGCGGGCGCCCCGCCGACGTAGACCCGGGCTCCGGCGGGGAACCGCGCCCCGGGAACGTCCGTCTCGCGGATGCGCCGCACGAGCCGCCGGGAGGCCTCGTCGCCGTACTCGTGGCGCCCGACGACGTAGACACGCGTGTAGCGGCCGCTCGGGTCGACGTACGGCGCCCGCCGGCCGCGCGCGGTCACGTAGGCCTCGCGGTCGTGGAAGATCGCGTTTGCGAGCCGCGCGAGCGCGCGCTGGAGCTCCGGTGCGCGCACCCCGGCGTCCCGGCCGGTGTCGACGACGATCTCCGTCGGGGTGAGCGCGCCTGACCCGACGCGGTCGCGCAGGAGCCGGATGCCGCGCACGGAGTCGCTCCCCGGCGGCAGCGCGGAGATCGAGCCCGGCGTGACCTGCAGGAACGCGGCGGGGACCGCGGCGGCGAGCAGGATCGCCGCGCCCACGAGCAGGAACAGCACAGGGCGCCGCATGATCGCGCGGGCGAGGCGCGACCAGAAGCCGTGGTCGATGTTGCGCACGGCGCGAAGCAGCTCGATCCTGCGCATCCCGCGCACGCCGAGCACGGAGAGGAGCGCCGGCTGAAGCGTCGCGGTCGCCAGCATCGATGCGAGCGGCACGAGAACGCCGCCGACGCCGAGCGAGCGGACGAACGGCACGGGGACGAAGAGCAGCAGCGCGAGACCGATCGCAACGGTCGCGCCGGAGAAGAGGACCGAGCGCCCGGCCGTCGCCATCGTGCGGACGATCGCGCCGTCGACGTCGCGCGAGGCTCCGAGCTCCTCGCGGAACCGGTAGACGACGAGCAGCGAGTAGTCGACGGCGAGCCCGAGCCCGACGAGCTCCACGAGATTCGAGACGTAGCTCACCATCGTGAAGCCGTGCGCGAGGGCGAAGACGACGCCGAGCGTGGCGGTGATCGTGCAGGCTGCGAACGCGAACGGCACGAGCACGGCGAGCGAGAGCCCGAGCACCGCGAAGAGCACCGCGAGCGCGATCGGCAGCGCGATCGCCTCGCCGCGCAGCAGGTCGTGCGAGAGCACGGGCTCGAGGTCGTGCTGGATCGCGGGCTGGCCGGTGACGTACGCGTGCGGCTCCCCGGCGAGCGCGCGTCGCACCACCGTCGTGTAGCCCTTCGCGTGCTGGAGGTCGAGCGCCGAGTCGATCTCGCCGTAGAGCAGCCCGCCGTCGGCGCGCAGCCGCGAGGCCCGCGCGCCGGGCACGAGCCGGGCGGCCTCCCGCAGCCGCTGCTGCGCGGCGGGCAGGCCGGCGCGGTGCGCGCGGAAGACGACCGTGAAGTCGCCGTCGGGGCGCTCGCCGAAGTGGTGCTGGAGGATCTGCCGGGCGGTGTCGGACTCCGTGCCGGGAACGGTGAAGACGTTCGACAGGTGCTTCGGCAGCGCGACGGCGGCGAGGGAGCCGGCGACGAGCACGGCGAGCCAGGCGGCGAGCACCGGGACGCGGAAGCGGAGGACGGCTCTGGTCCAGCGCTCGGGCACGCGTTGACACTAACCCGCAACCCGGATCCGTAGCTTCTGCGGTTGCCTGCCCTCCGCGTCGACGCGAGACTGACGGCATGCGGAAGCTCGGCCTCTGTCTCTGCGTCTCCGTCGCGCTCGTCGCGATCCCGAGCGCGGCGGCGGTCTCACCGACCGTGCGACTCACGATCATCCACGTGCTGCGCGGCTGCCACGTCTGGGGCACCGCCGACTCGCGTCCCCTCGGCGCGTCGCGCACGGTGCAGCTCCGGCGCGGCGGGCGGATCGAGATCCGCGTCAACTGCCCCATGAGCTTCGACGTCACGCAGCTTGCAGGCCCGAAGCTCGAGCTCGGCGGCTCACGCTGGGAGCCGGGGACGGCGCACACGCTCGTCTTCTCAAAGGCGGGCCTCTACCGGCTGAAGGCCGTGAACGTGCAGACCCCCGAGGAGCGGGGCCTCGAGACGATCGGGCCGGTCAACGTGCCCGTGCTCACCGTGCGGGTCCGCTGAGGCCCGCGGAAACCGTCTGAGATAGGCTCGGCGGCGTGTTCGAGGTGCGCCCAAGCCGGGACCTGGAGGAGTTCGGGCGCGCGGTCTTCGGGATCGCGCAGTACTTCGGCGGGCCGCTGGACGAGGAGCGGCTGTCGCGCTTCTCGAAGGTGCTCGAGACCGAGCGGATGCACGCCGCGCTGGAGGACGGCGCCGTGGTCGGCGGCGGCGGCGCGTTCACCTTCGACTTCTCCGTGCCGGGCGGCGCGCTCCCCTGCGCGGGCGTGACCGTCGTCGGCGTCTATCCGACGCATCGCCGCCGCGGCGTCCTGCGCGCGCTCATGGACGCGCAGCTGCGCGACGTGCACGAGCGCGGCGAGCCGATCGCGGCGCTGTGGGCGAGCGAGGAGACGATCTATGGGCGCTTCGGCTACGGGCTCGCGTCGTGGGCGGGAGAGGTGAAGATCGCGCGCGAGTGGGGCGCGTTTGCGCGGCCGCTGGAGCGCAGGGGACAGATGCGGTTCGTGACGCAGGAGCAGGCGCTCGACCTCTTCCCGCCGGTCTGGGAGGCGCTGCGGCGCGAGCGCCCCGGCGTCTTCGGCCGGACGCGCGACTGGTGGGAGCTCCGGCCGCTGCGGCTGCCCGACGAGGAGAAGGCGAGCCCGAAGCGCTTCGTCGCGCTCGACATCGACGGCGAGACGCAGGGCTACGCGGTCTTTCGCACGCATCACGGGTTCGAGAACGGCGTGTCGACCGCGCGCGTCGAGGTCGTCGAGGCGATCGGCGCGACGCCGCAGGCGACGGCGGAGGTGTGGCGCTTCCTGCTCGACATCGACTGGACGGCGACGTTCGAGGCGGGGCTCCTGCCGCCCGACCATCCGCTCTTCCTCCTGCTCGCCAACCCGCGCCGCGCGAGATACCGCCTGGGCGACGGGCTCTGGGTGCGCCTCGTCGACGTCGGGGCCGCGCTCTCCGGGCGCGCGTACGCCGGGGAGGGATCGATCGTCTTCGACGTGCGCGACGCGTTCTGCCCGTGGAACGAAGGACGGTGGAAGCTCGAGGGCGGAAGCGCGGCGCGCACCGACGCCGCCGCCGACCTCGCTCTGGACGTCGACGCGCTCGGCTCGGCCTATCTCGGCGGGGTCTCGTTCGACGGGCTGCGGGGCGCGCTGCGGCTCGAGGAGCTCGCCGACGGGGCTGTGGAGCGCGCGGACGCGCTCTTCGGGTGGCGGCCGCTGCCGTGGTGCCCCGAGATCTTCTGAGTTAGGCTCCCGGGGGTGGGGAGGATGCTGCGGCTTGCGGCCGCCTGTGCGGTCGCGTCGATCTGGGCTGCGCCGGCGGGCGCGCACACGGACACGGGACCGGGCCTGTCGCTCGTCTGGCCTGCGAGCGGGACGGTGACGCGCGGCTTCGGGTGGGACGGGCCGTCGTGGCACCCCGGGATCGACGTCGGCATGCTGCGCTCGCTCGACGTCACGGCGGCCGCTCCGGGCGTCGTCGAGGCGGTGGCGTATGCGCCGCACTTCGACGGCTACGGCAAGATCGTCCTCGTCGACCTCGGCGACGGAATCGAGGCGCTGTACGCGCACCTGTCGGAGGTCGGCGTGCAGGTCGGAGACACGGTGGAGACCGGCGAGAAGCTCGGCCTCGCCGGCTGCACCGGCTATTGCACCGGCACGCATCTCCACTTCGAGCTGCGCCAGGACGGCGTCGCCTTCGATCCGGCCCCGCTGCTCCCCGCGACAACCCCGTAGACCCGAGGGCGGTTAGCTCAGTTGGGAGAGCACCAGCTCGACAAGCTGGGGGTCACTGGTTCGAGCCCAGTACCGCCCATTTCGGAAAGCCCTGGAAACAGGGCTTTCGCGTTTGCCGTCTAGGCAAGTATCTGCTCATCGTGCTACCACGGTGCTACCAGCTCGTTCGCGGAGTTCTAGAAGGGAGCTCTGAACGCCTCTTTACCCTCTCGGCGAGAGGCTGTTGGGTTTCAGGAAGTGCTGAGATCGGGGGTGACCGATGGGTGCCAAGTGACCGTGATGTCCGCACCCTGCTCCTGCGGAGTCTTCACTTCGACCTTCTCAAGGAGGAGCCGGAACACCCACGTGTCGTTCACCCCGGGGAGAAGCACGCCGCTGAGTCTCGAGACGTTCTGCGAGGTGAAGAGTGTGTCGAGGACAGGCTTGGCGAAGTTGTCGAGGTCGAAGGCCGGTCTAGCCAGGTCATCTGGAGTCATTCGGAAGATCACCTCGACGGTGAACTTGGCTCCCAAGGACGGCGAAGTGAATGGGGCTTGCGGATAGGTTTCCGCCACGGCGTCGCGTATGGCCTCCCTCCAGCTGATGGACTCGCGGCGCGCTGGGTGTCCACGCACCTGAATCCGCCACGGGTTCGGGTAATCATCGCGAAGTTGGTGAATCGTCATCCCTCACTCCCGGGCGAGTCCGCCTTGTAGGTCGCGATGGTCGGAGCATGGTCACTGTATTCGGCCCACTCGTCCAAGTGAGTCGGAGACATCTCGGAGCTTGGGTTAGGCACCCGTGCCAGCATGTGGTCGTTACCTGGGCACGCGCGCACGGAACCGCTCAAGCCGCGTCACTCTCAGTTCGATGGTTGCGTTGTTCCGTCAGCCGTTCGAGCTCCTCGTACACGTCCTGTACTTGCTCGCGGGTGAGCAGGTCTGGCTCGCTGACGCCGGCGATGCGATCGACGAGCTCTCTGACCTTGCTGCGGTCCGCGCGCCCATCGGAGCCGGTCAATCCGGCGAGGCGGGCGAGCGCGAAGACGCGCCGGATCTGCGGCTCGGAAGCGGGTCGGACGTCGCCGCGAGTACGGAGACGCATAAACGCGTCGCGGTCGAGTCGCGCCGACTCAGGCGCCAGATCACGTTCGAGGAGGACCCTGAGGAGCGCCGCTGTGGCGAGAACGTCGCCCGGGGCCTCATGCGCGTCAGCGAGCACGGTGCCGTGGCGGCTGCAGGTCTCCTTGAGCCGGTGACAGTCCGCAAGCGGCTCGAGCACGCGGAAGGCGTCTAGCGTGCAGGCGATGGAGGCGGGCTGATAGTCGAGCCCGGCATTCTCGAACGCGTGCGCGAGCATGGCGAGATCGAAGCTCGCGTTGTGGGCGACGAACACGCGGCTCCCGAGCAGGTCGAGCAGTCGTCCGGCAAGCTGCGCAAAAGATGGCGCGTCGAGGACGTCCCGGTCATAGATGCCATGTACCGCACTCGCCTCGAGCGGGATCGCGCGAGCGGGCCGGACAAGCGAGCTGAACCTCTGAGTCTCGACGCCGTCGCGATCGAGTAGCAACAGAGCGAGCGAAACGATCTCGTCCTTGTCTGGCGCGACGCCGGTGGTTTCACAGTCGAAGACGGCGTAGCCTGAAGGGACAGGTAGCTCGCCTCGGCTACGCAGCACGCCCGGAAGAATCGATGAGCTCATGGCCGCAGCGTGCGCGGGCGATCGGACGGCGGAATCCAGCATTGGCGTCACGTATGGAAGTCACGCGTGAGCTGCGATTGCCTTACGCCGCCGGCTCGTAAGAAAGCGAAGGTCTTCCGGCGATACCTGGATATGACATCAATCGCATCCTTGAAAACGCTGCCGCTGGAGGTCGGGGAGCCGGCTTCCTTTGGCGGCCTGACGCTCGTGCCGCTCTACAACACCGAGGAGCCGCAGCTCGAATACCTCGGTCTCGACGAGGGTTCGGCTCGCGGGCTCGTCGTCACGGAGATCAGCGAGGCCGGCTCGGTCGGGACGTTGTTCGTCTCCAATCCGCTTGACCTGAACGTCTTGCTGTATGAGGGCGAGGAACTGGTTGGGGCGAAACAGAACCGCATCCTCGATCGGCCTGTGCTCGTTCCGGCGCAGTCGAAGGTCCCGGTCCCGGTGACCTGTGTCGAGCGCGGCCGTTGGGACTACCGCTCCGAGCAGTTTGCCCCGGCTCCTCGAGCTGCATATCCGTCGCTTCGGCGCGCCGGGCGTGAGGGTGGCCAGGGGGCAGCCTGGGCGGACGTGTCCGCCAAGTCGGCTCGCATGATGGTGAGCTCACCGACGGACGCCTCCGAGGAGATGTACGTGAAGCGGGCCTCCTCGCTCGAGAGCTATCTCGCCAAGCTGCCCCGACAGAACGGGCAGTGCGGATCGATCGTCTGTATTGCGGGCAAGGTCGTCTGTCTCGACTTCGTCTCCCGCTCGGACGTCTATGCGGGGCTGTACGCGAAGTTCCTTCGCGGCTACGCGCTGGACGCGGTCGAGCATGCGGTTGACGTGCCGGTTCCGAGCGAGTACATCGAGCGGCTCCTCAACCGGCTCGACCGGGCCGAGCGCGTATCGGCGTCACTTGTCGGCATGGGCAGCGCGTCTCTTCTCACCTCTAGCCGCTTCGCTGGCACCGAGCTTCGTCTCGGCGACGAACTGGTCGCCCTTACCGTCTTCCCAACGACCGCGTAGGAAGCCTCAGAAATGGCGGGGTGGCCGCCCCTTCGGCAGAGTGCGCTGCGATGCACTTGCTCTTCCTCGACGAAAGCGGCCGCCTCGACCAGGACGACCTGTTCGCGCTCGGCGGAATCGCCGTCCGAGACAGCGACTGGCATCTCCTCCGCGACACGTGGCAGCATGTACTACGGGCGCACGCGTGGCCGCTCGACCGCGAGGTCAAGTGGCACGGCGTGAGGAACGGCAACGTCCCGCCGGCCCTCGCCGACGCGGTGTTCGGAGCACTCTCGACGGCGCCACTCACCGCCTACGTAACGCTGCTCGACCTCGAAGCGGGCCAGCGCGACTTCCCTCGCCTCTTCGCAACGGACGAGGACACCTACGCGACGGCGTTGATGTTCCTCGCGGAGCGGTTCCACATGAAGCTCGAGCTCGAGGACGACCTCGGAATCATCGTTGTCGACTCGCGCTTCCGAGAGCAGGACGCGCGACTCCGACGGTTCTTTGCCGACCTCACAGAAGCGGGAACCCCGTACGTCAAATTTCGCCGAATCGTCGAAGGTCTCTTCCTCGGCCCAAGCGATCATTCGATCGGCCTCCAGTGCGCCGACCTGATCGTGTCCTGCACCACGTCGGCCGAGCGGAGGAACGGCCAGGCTCGCGGCTATCTCAGAAAGCTCCTGCCGCGGTTTGCTCACCATCCTGCGACCGGCGAGCTCGAAGGTGTGGGGCTCAAACGGTTCCCAGAAGCGGTGCAGCGGCCTCGCGACCAGAACAAGCTGTTCCCGCGGGAGTAGTTGTGCCGCCAGCTACCTCTTTTGGATGGGTCGTAAGATCGGGCGCAGGTGACGGTGACTCCTGATCGGATGCGTGATGCTCGTGATGCCGAAGATGCCCTGCTGCTCGAGACCGGAGACCATGCCCAGCTCATCGCGGCGTGGTACCCGGTCATCATCCAGCGCTGCCTCGTCAGGGCGGGTGAAGCTGGGTATGACGTCGCCCACGACGTGGTCGAGCGGCTGCTCGCCGAGCTCCAGCGCGGCAGGCGCTACCCCGTTCCCTACCGAGTTGTTGTGCACATGGTTGTGAAGTGGACGCTCGGTGAGCACTTCCAGGGTCGCCCGACCGATGTCCCGCTTCCCGATGGTTGGGACGCCGCGGCCGCCGAGAACGGGTTCCAGAGTTTCGAGGAACGGTTCGATCTCGAGCGCCTGTTCGAGGGTTTGCCCGAGGGTGATCGGGCCGTCTGCAGGCTCAGGTACATCGACGGGTTCGAGATTGCGGCGATCGCGTTGCGACTGGGCATGCAGCGAAACGCCGTCGATCAGGCTCTGTATCGGGCCCACCGCCAGCTGAGGGGTCTTGCGAATGCAAGCTGACGTCGCAACGCTCTTCGATGACTGGGCTGCGCGCTTAGCGCGCGGAGAGAGCCCCGACCCGCGGGAGTACCTCGACCAGGCGGGCCTGGCCCGTGAAGAACTCGTTCAGCTGATGGATGCATATCTCCAGGCGGCCCCGCGTCGCGAGCCCGACCCTGAGACCATCGAGCTAGCGCGCACGTGGGTTCGAGGCGACTCCCCGCTCGCCGACCTGCGTGCCCGCCAAGGGATCCGCCGCGAAGACGTGGTCGCAGCCATCGTTGACGGCTTCAATCTAGCGCCGGAGAAGGCCAGCATCGTTAGGCGGTATTACCATCGGCTGGAGTCGGGTCTCCTCGATCCCTCGCGTCTGAGCCGCCCGCTGCTCGATCTGCTCGGAAATACGCTCGGAGTCGCAAACGAGACCATCCTTGGATGGCGTACGCGATCGCTAGAGATCGCACCGGCGTTCCGCCTCCAAGGTGAGATCGCCGCGGCCGCAGCGGCTCCGCCGGCAGATTCGAATCAGGAGCCCGACGATCCCGAAATCAGCCAGCTCTTTCTTTCTGGTCGTTAACAGGGACAATGCGCTCCTGCCCGGACCTGTCACTGACGAACGTGCCCACAATCTGCGGCGCCGTTACCGCGAGTTCTTCGGTGGCGCCGAGTTCCCTGTGCCTGTGGAGTCGATTGCCGAAGAGCTTCTTGGCCTCGAGGTCGAAGAGATGGAGCTCGACGTGAGCGGCATGCTCTTCCCGACTGAGCGCCTGATCTTGGTGAATGGTGGAGAATCCGAGGCTCGCCGTCGCTTCACGATCGCGCATGAGCTTGGCCACTGGGTCTGCCAATGCCTAGAGGGTCACACCGCGCCGCTCTACTGCCGATCCGAGGACATAGGTGTTGACCCTCGGGCCCGTGCGCTCGAGCGCGAGGCGAACGTCTTCGCAGCCGAGCTCCTCATGCCGGAGACAGGAGTGCGAGAGGAGTTCGCGGCTTCGGTGGGTGACTGCGCGCAGGCGTTTGGTGTGAGCGAAGAGGCTCTGCGCTGGCGGCTCTACAACCTGGGCCTCGCGGACGAGAAGCCAGCCTGATGCATATCCTCCGCTGCGGTCAGAAAACGGACTGAAGTGCCGACTCTGAATTGGCTGTACGAGACGGTCGAGGACAGGTTTCGCGAGCGTGGTGTCGAGAACGTCGTACGCCCACCCCAGACACACGCGTGTCCCCTATGTGAAGCGACCTTGCCGGAGCTGATCGAGCTCTCCTGGCACTTGAGTGAGATGCATCCTCTCGATCGGCCCGTACTGCTCCTGCGGGGCGCGGCGGCACCAAGGCACTCAGTGATCCGGCGGTCACTCGAACCTGCGGACATCGAGCTGGTGAACACGACGCACGTCCGTGTTCACGAGAACGGGCAGCACGTGCGGTCGATCGTTTGGGACGATGTGCCTCGGATGATCGCCGGTTCTCGGCGCGGCGTGTACAGGCTCAAGCTTGAGAACCAGGAGCCTCGCGGCTCGGCAGGCGCCGAGTACGAGCTCCGAGTCTCGATCGCCGATGAGGTGGAGCTCGATGCTGCGGATGAGATGTTCAGGCAACACCTCGCAGTTGATCTCCCCACCTCGGTCGGGATTCGACTCTTCAAAGAGCAGAGCGAGCAGCTGAGTACGGCAGGCCGCTACGTGGATGGCCTCATCGAGTTCGTTTGGGGGGTGCTCGCAAAAGACGATCGGACGGCTGCTCACACCTCGCCCGATGATGTCCTGCGACGGTTCAAGCGAGCCGTGGCAGAGCTCGCAGAGTACGACGACCGTCCGGTCGCCCGTGCGGTTTCGACCGTCTGCCGCTTCAACCTCAACGACGTTCGTCAGATCACCCGCAGAACGGGAGATCCCTTGATGGATGGTTGCATCGAGCTCATGCGTTTGACTGCTACGGGCGGTGAATGGAATACCGTCGCCGCTCCCCCGCCAGCTGCCTCGAGGAATCCGCTCTGCCCGATCGATGTCGACACGCACCGCGTTCTCTCGGCTTTCGAGGGGCTCTTTTCCTCCGGAGCGCACGAACGCGAAGTCGAGAGCTTCGCCTCACTCGCTGCCTCACCGGAGTTGGTTTCGCTGGACCGGGTGAAGCTCTACGTGATCATTGCAGCCTCCCTGGCGAAAGCTGGAAGGACAGAGGAGTCCATCGGGTACCTCCGCACTCTCCGGCACGACCCGATTTTCGGAGAATGGGCCGCCAGTCTCATCGCAGTGGGAGCACCTTCGTGACGGATAAGCAGCTCGAAGTGAATGAGGAGCCGACTCCGCCGGCGGTGCCCAGCCAAGTCTCGTCGACGTCAGGCGCAAAGCCGAAGCGTCCTAAACGTGAACCTCTGCTGACCCTTCGTGAGTTCTATGGAGTTAAGAACTCGAATCCAGCGCGCTTTTTGAACGACCTCCGGGAGGGCAACGTCTGGGACTTCAATCGTGAGGACGTCGACGCTGCGTTAGGCCTCCTCGATGAATCTGACCCGAAATTTTCCCGTACTACGGCGCTCGCCGTGGCGGCCGTTACGGAGAAGGACGGGCGCTTCACGCGAACCACCCTCGCGTTTGTTCAGGAGGCGGCACATGCGCGCCTCGTTCGCAACCCGCGCTACGCGCGCCGCGAGGGTGAGTCGGAGCGCTCTAGCGAAGATCGCTTCCGCTCGCTCGTGCGCACGCAGACTGAGCGGCTCGCAGACGCGAAAAAGCGACCCGAAGCCCTCAATCTCCTTCTGGCTAGCGCCCTCCACATGGTCTATGCCGAGCGATTGCCGACGGAAGTGGTCATCGTCGAGCTAGCAGGCGCCCTCGACGAGCAATCGAAGCTTACGACGGACGCGGATCTTGCGCGGGTTGCGCACCTCGTCGGCGCCGGTAAGTCCGGAGCAGCTGAGCTTCGTCGCCAGCTTCAACTCATGCTTCCCTGGATTGACGCCGCCCGGAAGGCGCGCGCCAGCGCGGAGGACGAAGCCGCACGTGCTCGCCTCCTCGACGCGAACCTCGACACCTCACAGCAGGAACTGGACGTGACGGCTCAGCGACTGACGGATACCGCTCGCGACCTTCAGGCGGCCCAGGCCGAAATCGACACGTTGAAAGCCGCGCTCGTCGCCGCTCAGCACCACAACGCTCATGACCTCCGGGAAACACGTGGGCGCGTCGCTGGCGCCCTGAACGGGAGACTTGTGGATCTCATCGCGACGATCAAGGACGCGCTCGAGGTCGAGCCGCCTCGTTTGACCGTCGCGCGCGAGAAGGTCGAAATCGCCCAGGAAGAACTGGAAAGGCAGCTCGAGTGGCTGAGATCGTCGGGCTAGATTTCGGCACGACCAACAGCCTGGTGTCCGTCGTCTCTGGCGGCCGCGTGCTGGCGCTGACGGCCGAGGACGACCTGCCACACCCTTCGGTTGTCTGGTACCACGGCACGGAGGTGGTCGTCGGCCGCCAAGCGAAGGGCCAGCTAGCGGAGCCGGCGCTTGGCATCGTCGGAGATGTTGTCGGCTCGCCCAAGCGGTACCTCGGGCGTGGCGAGCTCCTCGTCGTTGGCGGTGTCTCCCGGCATCCAAGTGACCCTGTCGCCGCGATATTGGGATACCTCAAGGGCCAGGCACGGGGCCAGGGGCACGATTTCGAGAGCGCGGTTGTGACGATCCCCGTTGCGATGGACGGTCGTGGCCGCCGCGATCTTCGCGACGCCGCCGCCAAGGCAGGGATCGGAATCCTGCAATTCGTCCACGAGCCACTAGCGGCGCTCTACGGCTACCTCAGAACACAGGAAAACGCAGAGCTGCTCATCCAAGAACTCCAGGATCAGCTCATCCTCGTTTTCGACTGGGGCGGAGGGACCCTCGACCTGACGCTCTGCCAACTATCCGGCCGGACTGTGACGCAGGTAGTCAATCTCGGGAACACCAACGTCGGGGGCGACCAGTTCGATCTCCGTCTCCGGAACTTCGTCGTCCAGCGCCACCTTGACGAACACGGGATTCGGTCGCATGTCGATGTGGAGCCAAACGCCGATCGTGTCCTCGTCGCTCGGTGCGAGAGCGCGAAGATCGAGCTGTCGCGACGCGCCACCACGACCGTATTCGTTCCGAACTACCTTCGAACAGATGGGCCAGCGCGAACGCTAGAAGTCAACCTCTCGCGAGAGGATCTCGAGACGGTAACCACGGATGTCGTTGAGGACGGGATTCGGACGATCCACGCTCTGCTCGAGCTGGTTGGACGTAACCCGGAATCGGTCGGGCTCTGCCTCGCCGCTGGCGGAATGGTTCAGATGCCGCGAATCCAAGAACGGTTGATCGAGATCTTCGGGGCGCGGCGACTGCCCCGTATCGACCATGGCGATCGGATCATCTCAGCCGGCGCCGCCTGGATTGCCCACGATCGAGCACGGCTAACGCTCGCCAAGCCGGTTGAGCTGCTGAATGCGGATGACAGCTACGTCACCATCGTTCCCGCCGGCACGAACCTTCCCATCGAGAACGAGTCGTACGAGCAAGAGCTCGCGATGTACTGCGTCGATCCTAGAGACGGGTACGCGAAATTCCACTTCGCCCGTCCGGAATGGCCCGCGCGGCTTCAAGCAGGCGATCGCCGGATGCCATACGCAAACCTGGCCGTCGCTGTTGATCCGGGGGCCAAGCCCCTGTACGAGCGACTGAACGTGTACGTATCAATCGATCATGATCTCGTGGCCGAGGTGCGAACGAGATCGTCGCTGTTCGAGGACGAGCACCGCAGCGAGATTTTTGACCTCGAGTTCGGGATGCGGATCCCGTGACGGAAGAGAACGCATCGGTTGGGCGCGTTCGGGTTCGGTCAAACATCGTTCAAGACGGGAACGCGTGGCATCTCGTGCCAGGTGATGCGCTTTATGTCCACCGTCCGGAACTCTTAAGGGCGCCGAATCGCCCTACGGCGCGTCAACGAGACGAGTACCTCTACTACGTTCCGTGTTCGGTCTGCCAACGCGCGAGCCACAGAATGTTCCTGGAGGGTTGTTTGCAGTGCCCCTACGGCCCGACTGCCGCGGAGGTTGCTTCCGCGAGGGCGGCGCATGAGGGGGCAGTGAAGGCGGTCGCTCGTATCCGAGCTGCTGACACAGAGGCTGTTGAATGACGCTCCCCGTTGGGCAGCGCGTAAAGCACCGCGCGACAGCTGAGCTCGGGGTCGTTCAGAGCGAGCTTGCGTATGGGGCGCGTCTGCGCTATCGCGTCGCGTTCCCGTCGGGCACGGTCGAGATGCCGTACGGAGACCTGCTCCCTATTTACGACGACCCATTCGCTTTGCTCGAGGACCCACCGACGGTCTCGCCCTTCCGGGGGTGGCTAAGGCGCGAGGCGCAGAGGCTGATGGACGCCTATCGGAATGATCCGACGGCTGCGCTTTCGAGCTCGCGCATCGAACCTCAGCATCACCAGATCTCGGTAGCGCTCAGAGCGCTGGAGAAGCCACAAGCGCGTTTGATTCTGGCGGACGAGGTCGGGCTTGGCAAGACGATCGAAGCCGGCCTAATCCTCAAGGAGCTTCGAGCACGTGGCGTACTGAACCGCGTGCTCATCATCACACCGGCGTCGCTCGTCGTGCAGTGGCAGACGGAACTCCGAACCAAGTTCAACGAAGGGTTCTCGTCATACGAGGGCATGACCCTCCGCGACCTTCGCGAACGTCATCCGAACGAGAACGTCTGGGGCCTCCGCGACCCGGCGAACGTCATTTGCAGCCTCGACCTTGCGCGGAGAGAGACCGAGCGCGCGGAGATCGCCGCCGCCGACTGGGACCTCGTCATCGTCGACGAGGCACACCACGCCCGACGCCACTGGGCGGACGGGAAGCGAGACGCGACACTCGGGTACCAGCTGCTTGAGGAGCTCCGGGACCGGGTGGGGGGACTGCTCCTCCTTACGGCAACCCCAATGCAGCTGCACGATTTCGAGCTGTATTCGATGGTCGAGCTGGTCGAGCCGGGGCTTTTCGAAGACTACGACGACTTCGTTCGCGGACGCGGTCAGATCGCTGAGATCAACAAGCACATCGCGTGGCTTCGCGTAGCCGATGTGACCACCGAGCGTAAGGATGAGCTTCACCGACTTCTAGCAAGATGGAACGCTCCTGGCACGGTCGTAAGTGCGGACGTGGCGCAGCCGGAAGGCCGTGCGATCGTAACGGGGTGGCTCGAGAGCAAGCATCTCTTGTCTCAGGCGATGGTTCGTAATCGAAAGGCGGAGGTCGGAGGCTTTACGAAACGGCGGGCCCATCGCGTTCCTGTCGATCCGAGTGGAGAAGAGCTTGAGCTCGCGAGTGACGTGCACGCTTACATCCGCAGCAAGTATGCGACGAGCCCTGCAATCGGCCTTGTCCTGGTGACGTACGAGAAGCTGATAGCGAGTTCCAGCCGTGCGGTTGCTCGCGCGCTTGATCGCCGGGCGGCACGGCTCCGAAAAGAGGCCGACGCCGATGACACTCTCTCCGACGACGGCGATTTGAGCGCCGAGCTGATGCGATTGATCGAAGAGGAAACCCTCGATCGCGATGCCGAGCTGGTCGAATTGGAGGCACTTGCCGCTCGTGCGCATGCGATTCAAGACACGAAACTCGCCGCGCTCGACGCGGAGTTGAAGGCCCTGTTTGAGGAGCAGCCCGATCAGAAAGTGCTGATCTTCAGCCAGTACCACGGCACGATCGAGATGCTCGAAGAGCGTCTCCGGTCTCACCTACGGGTGGCAGTCTTCCACGGCGAGCTCAGCCGGGCAGAGAAGGAAAAGGCGTACGGCCACTTCAAGCATCCCGACGGCGCGCAGGTCATGCTCTCATCGGAAGCCGGCGGCGAGGGCCGCAACTTCCAATTCTCTCACATCCTCTTCAACTACGACTTGCCTTGGAATCCGATGCGGGTCGAGCAGCGAATCGGACGTCTCGACCGAGTCGGACAGAAGCGCAATGTCCTCATCTACAACTTCGAGGTGCGCGGGACACTCGACGCTCGAATCCTCGACGTTCTTGAGCACCGAATCGAGATCTTCAAGGACAGTGTCGGCGCCCTTGAGCCGATCCTGGGCGATATCGAGGAGAACATCAAAAGGATCTGCGTGCAGGATGCAGCAACAGCCTCGAAGGAGTTCGATCGATACGAGCTGGAGATCGCCGAGAAGGTGCGACGTGCCCGCCAGCGCGAGCACGAGCTCCACGACTTCGTGATGGACACGAAGAGCTTCCGGCGTGACGAAGTGAATCGGCTCCTCGACAAGAAGCCCTGGGCGACACCGGGTGACCTCGAGCGGTTCGTGATATCAGCGCTTGAGGTATACGGCCCCCAAGGTGCGAGACGATTTGAGCAGCATGATGGCGGCACGGTGACGATCCGTGTTCCAGGGGTCGTCCAGCATGTTGACCGGCGGGTCGAGGACTCGTACCTAGGCACGTTCGATCCCGCCCGCGCGTTGGCCGATGAAACGATCGAGTTCTTCGCGATCGGCCATCCACTAGTCGACGCCCTACTTCAATTGACATCGCAGGAGGGTGAAGTACCGCCAGTGACGGTGCTCGAAGGCACCGCGGGCGGAGGAGGGCATCTTGTCGACTACGAGATGAGGCTCCAAGGCGTGCGTGCAATGACGTCGTTGTTCAGTCACGCAATCGGCGGTGGAGAAATCGTTTCTTGCCCGCTTGACCCGCGCGGTGAGGTGTCCCCGACGCGCCTGTCGCATGGGCAACGGCTCGAACTGGAGCGTGCGAGTCGTGACCTCGCAGCAGAGGAGCTCGAACGGAGAGTCAAGGAATTCCGGCGCGAGAACGAAGGCATGTACGAGGCGGAACGCGCGCGGCTCGAGAAGCGGTTCGACTTTCAGCAACGCTATTTCGAGCGACGGATCGTCCAGCTCCGCGAGCAGATTAAGGACCTGGAGCTGTACGGGTCGGCCGATCAGAAGACGATTCTTCCTGCTCTCAGGGGCCAGATCGAACGCAACGACGAACGGCTCGGGGACGTCGAAGGGTCTCGTCAGCAAGAGTTAGCGCGGCTAGCTGAGCGCCGAGAGCCGACCGAGGGGCTGGTTGTGCTCGGCGTAACGGAAATCGTTCCGCCGGGAGAATTTGAGCGCGCCGCCGTCGAGCCGAAAGAGATCATCATTGTCTGAGCGACAGACGCGGCTTGAGCTGGCGTCAACTCGACCGTTGTTTCTGCGCGCACAGGATGGGCTGAGCTAGTGGATTCGGGAGAAAGCCGCGCAGATGCTCAGCCCGACGCGTTCACTCCGGGAACGGGATGAAGCCACGTGCACATCATCGACAACATTAACGAGCTACTCGGCGACGATCTCAGAGCTGAGATCCGTCCCGGCTCGAAGCTGCGCATCGCGGCATCGACGTTCTCAATCTTTGCGTTCGAGGCCCTTCGCGAGGAGCTGGAGCAGATCGCCGAGCTGGAGTTCGTCTTCACCGCTTCATCGTTCGTGACAGAGAGGGCTACGGACCGGTTGCCCAAGAACCGGCGGGAGTTCTTCATCCCACATGCACGCAACGGTGAATCCACGCTCTACGGCTCGGAGTTCGAGATCCGGCTTCGTAACAGGATGACCCAGCGGGCGATCGCGCGTGAGTGCGCCGACTGGGTCCGGCGCAAGGCTCGCTTTCGGTCGAATTCCACCGGCGCGCCGATGCAACAGTTCGCCCTCGTCGACGACACGGCGGCGTACGTTCCGCTCCAGGGCTTCACATCGGCCGATCTTGGCTTCGAGCGCGGCAATGCCGTGTCCAACATGGTTACCAAGGTTGATGAGGCTCCGATGACGGCGCAGTACGTCGCACTCTTCGACCAGATCTGGCATAACCCCCACCAACTCGACGATGTAACCGAGGTTGTCTACGACCACATCGCCTCGGTCTACGCGGAGAACTCCCCGGCCCGCATCTACTTCCTGATCCTCTACAACCTTTTCGCCGAGTTCCTTGACGAGGTCAGCGAAGACGTCCTGCCGAACGATCTCACCGGATACCGGGACACCGCAATCTGGCAGGCTCTCTACAACTTCCAGCGCGACGCCGCGACCGGCGTAATCAACAAGCTCGAGAGCTACAACGGTTGCATCCTCGCCGACAGTGTGGGTCTAGGGAAGACCTTCACGGCGCTGGCGGTAATCAAGTACTACGAGCTGCGTAACAAATCGGTACTCGTGCTCGCGCCGAAGAGGCTGGCAGAGAACTGGACGAACTTCAATGCGAACCTCACCACGAACCTATTCGCGGTCGACCGGTTCAACTACGACGTGCTTGCTCATACCGACCTGTCCCGAACGCGGGGCGAGTCTCTGGGCATCCCCCTTGACCGAGTCAACTGGGGCAATTACGACCTCGTTGTAATCGACGAGTCGCACAACTTTCGCAACGCCGACTTCACACCAGAGAGGGAGACGCGCTATCAGCGCCTCATGCGCCGGGTCATCCAGCAGGGCGTCAAGACAAAGGTGCTGATGCTATCGGCGACCCCAGTGAACAACCACTTCGTCGACCTGCGTAACCAACTCGCGCTCGCCTACGAGGGCGACTCCCAGCAGCTCTCGGCCAAGCTTGATCTCTCGACCAGCATCGAGGAGGTCTTCCGTCAAGCCCAACGGGCCTTCAACGAATGGTCGAAGCTCCCCGCGGAGGGGCGCACCACCGACGCGATCCTCGCTCGACTCAACTTCGACTTCTTCGAGCTTCTGGACGCCGTCACGATCGCCCGCTCACGCAAACACATCGAGGCGTTCTACGACATCTCCGACCTCGGCGCGTTCCCCGAGCGGCTCCCACCGATCTCGGTTCGCTCACCGCTCACCGACCTTCCCGACGTTCCGTCGTTCAGGGAGCTGTTCGAAGAGCTCTCTTCGTTGACGCTGGCCGTCTACGCGCCCTTGTCATACGTGTTCCCCAGCAGACGCGAGAAATACGAACAGCTCTACGGCAACGTCTCCGCCGGCCTGAACACCGCCGGTGGGGCGGTATCGAACCTTGGGCATGCGAGCCGCGAGCGCGGCATCCAGAAGCTAATGACCGTCAACCTGCTCAAGCGGCTGGAAAGCTCTGTCGAGGCGTTCCGCCTCACCCTTGGCAGGCTCCAGGCCACCGTCGACAATGCGCTCGAGGCTGTCGAGAACCACTCCGGTTCGGTCGCTGACCTGGCATCTGCGTTTGCCGACCTTGAGGCTGACGACGACGACTTCGAGTTGCCGACAAGTGACACCGTCGGCGCCAACGTCCAGATCGACCTCGCAGACATCGACATCGAGTCCTGGCAGCGCGATCTCGACCACGACGTCAGTGTCATCGCACGACTGATCGCGGGGGTCAGGCCCGTCACCGCCGAACACGACCTCAAGCTGCAAGCCCTCATGGCCCGCATCCGCGACAAGCTCGCTGCGCCGATCAACCCGGGCAACCGCAAGGTGCTCATCTTCTCGGCCTTCGCTGATACGACTGCCTATCTGTATCGGGAGCTGGCGACACCACTCACCGAGGCCGGAGTTCACACAGCCGTGGTCACCGGTCAAGGGAACCCCCGTACGACGCTCGGCCCGGGGTTCGGCTTCCAGCAGGTGCTCACCCTGTTCTCGCCCCGCTCGAAGTCCCGCAATCTCGTCATGCCAACCGAGGAGCGCGAAATCGATGTGCTCATCGGCACCGACTGCATCAGCGAAGGCCAGAACCTCCAGGACTGCGACTACGTCATCAACTACGACATCCACTGGAACCCGGTACGGATCATCCAGCGGTTCGGACGCATCGACCGCATCGGTTCAACGAACCCACGGATCCAGCTCGTGAACTTCTGGCCCGACATCTCGCTCGACGAGTACATCAATCTGAAGGAACGCGTCGAGAACCGCATGGTCATCGCTGATCTCGCCGCAACAGCCGACGACAACGTGCTCACCCAGGAGTCGAGCGACACCGCGTTCCGCAAGGAACAGCTCCGCCGGCTCCAGGACGAAGTTGTCGAACTGGAGGATGTACGGACCGGCGTGTCCATCACCGACCTCGGGCTCAACGACTTCCGTATGGACCTGCTCAGCTACGTCAAGGAGTTCGGCGACCTGGCCGATGCTCCGAAGGGCCTCCACGGGGTGGTGCCCGCCCGACCCGAGATGGGACTCCGCCCCGGTGTTCTCTTCGCTCTGCGCAACGTGCACGCCGACGAGACGATCAACCGCAGCAACCGGCTGCATCCGCACTACCTCGTGTATCTCGACGACGACGGCAACGTCATTGCAGACCACACCGAGGTCAAGCACCTACTCGACCTCATCCGCGCCGCGTGCCGCACCCACGACGAACCCATGCCCGAGGTCGCGCGTATCTTCAACGCAGCGACTGCTGAGGGCGCGGAGATGCACCACTACTCCGACCTGCTCACCGCCGCGATCCGATCGATGGTCGACGTGACCGAGGAACGCGACCTCGACAGCCTGTTCACACCCGGCCACACGACGGCTCTTACCCAGACAATCAACGGGTTGGACGACTTCGAGCTAGTTGCCTTCCTCGCGATCGTTGAGCCACCGGACAAGGGATCGACCGAATGACTGGAGCGTCCCTGTACCGGTGGCCGGCGGCTGCGGAGTTCGGCCGAGTCGTCCCCAAAGCCAAGTTCTACGAACACGCCAGGGTCTCGTCGAAGGTCCGTGAGAAGTTCATCGCCGATGTCCAGCGCGTCACATGGGCCTACAAGCTTGCCGACGCCACTGTCCACCTTCGCGGCGACTCGACCGTTCCCGAGATCCAGGTGTTCGTGATCGACGCCAAGGTTGAGAACGTCAGCGACGATGTGCTGAAGGTGATCGACAAGTCTGTGCAGTTCCCGATCATCTTCGAGGTCAACCGCGTGGCTGCAGAGCAGGTCTCGACAAGGATGGTCGCCGCGTATAAGCAACTCGGCGGCGCGACGCCGCGTCTCAGCGACTACTTCTCGACCGCTTGGCGACCTGCGGACGCTCCGCGTGCGCCGCTACCTCCCGCGCTCGATCTGCCTGGGCTGTACGCCGGGCTTCTTACGCCGGTTCTGCCCATAGTCACGCGTCCCGGCGAGAGTCTCACAGTTGCAGTCGCCAGGATGGAGCGGGCGCGGAAGCTCGAACGCGAGATCGCGATCCTGGAGAAGCGCCTCCGCGTTGAGCCGCAACTCAACCGCAAGGTCGAGGTACGCCGCCAACTGCGCGACCGAGCCGCCACACTTTCCGAACTCACCGCCCCCAACAAAAAAGACTGAGGATGCCTGTGGATAACTTGAGGATGCACTCGCTCGACCTCGCCGAACGAAACGTCGACAGGATCGCCGAACTGTTTCCGACCGTCGTCACGGAGATGCTTGACGAGGCGGGGACCTCGGTCCGCGCTATTGACTTCGACCTCCTGCGACAGGAGTTGTCCGATCACCTTGTCGAAGGGCCGCAGGAGCGTTACCGGCTCGACTGGCCGGGGAAGCGCGATGCGCTGTTCGCGGCGAATGCTCCGATTGCGAAGACTCTCCGCCCGGTGCGTGAGGATTCCGTCGACTTCGATACGACTCAGAACCTGTTCATCGAGGGCGACAATCTTGATGCCCTCAAGCTACTCCAGGAGTCGTATCTTGGGAAAGTCAAGCTCATCTATATTGACCCGCCGTACAACACGGGGAACGATTTCGTCTACACAGACGACTTCGCCGAATCTAATCGAGAGTACTTGGCGCGCTCAGGGCAGGTTGACGACATCGGAAACCGTCTCGTAGCCAACCCTGAGTCCAACGGCCGCTTCCACTCTGATTGGCTGAGCATGATGTATTCGCGACTGAAGCTTGCGCGAAACATGCTGAGCGAGGATGGACTGATCTTCGTCTCGATTGATGATCATGAGGTTCATAATCTCCGCGCGCTAATGGGTGAAGTGTTCGGAGATCAAAATTTCCTTGGGTTAATCACTCGAGCGACTGGGACTCCCACGGGGGGCGGATTCGACGGTTTGACCAACATGGTTGACTACCTGCTCGTCTTCAGACGGACTGACCTCGCCGCGCTGAATGGGCTGGAGTTTGGCGAGTCCGACGCGGCGATCTACAACGAGCATGACGAAGGTGGCGATTACCTGACGCGGTCGCTTCGTCGCACTGGCGGCGAGGATCGAAGGGAAGATAGGCCGACCATGTACTACGGCATTGAGGCGCCAGATGGAAAGCTGGTGTTCCCAATCGGCCCCGGAGGGTACGAGAGCCGTTGGATATGCGGTCGAGACCGGTACGACGAGATGCTGGGAGAGGGTCTCATCGCGTGGAAGCAGGTCGAACGTGACGACGGCACCCAGTGGCACCCCTTTCAGAAGTTCTACCTTGAGGGGCGAGAGAAGCGACCGTCGAATCTATGGCTCGACCTCGATGGGAACAAGAAGGCAACTCGTGAGCTGCGGGCGCATTTCGACGCTGAGAAAGTCTTCGAATCGCCGAAGCCCGTGGCCCTGATCAAGCGCATTGTCGAGATTGCTACGGAGCCGGATTCAATTGTGTTGGATTTCTTTGCTGGATCGGCAACTACCGCTGAGGCTGTGTTTAGAGCGAATGCAACTGACGGAGGATCGAGACGGTTCATTCTCGTCCAACTCCCGGAAGCAACGCCGCTAGGGTCGGCGGCCGCAAAGGCGGGCTTTTCAACAATCGCCGAGGTTTCCAAGGAACGCATCCGGCGATCAGGTGCCAAGCTGACCGCCGATGTGCTTCCAGGTAGTGCGGACGTCGGGTTCAGGGCCCTCAGAGTCGACACGACAAACTTCGCCGACGTGCTCCGCGCGCCAGATGCCCTCGGGCAGGACCAGCTCGACCTCTATACCGAAAGCGTGAAACCCGAACGTACCGGTGAGGACATGCTGTTCGAGGTTCTGCTCGATTGGGGCTTGGAGCTAACGACGCCGATCGCGGTCGAACAGATTGCGGCGCACGAACTGATCGTCGTCGATGAAGGTGCTCTCATCGCATGCTTTGAAACCGAAGTGAGCTCAGTCCTGGTGCGCGAGATCGCTGGACGTGAGCCACTCCGGGCGGTGTTCCGTGACTCGGGGTTCGCAGCAGACGCCGATCGAATAAACGCCGAGCAGATCTTCGCAGAGGTCTCTCCCGCAACAGATGTAAAGACGATCTGAGCGAGATGAAGCTCCAGTTCAAGGTTCAGGCGTATCAGACCGTCGCCGTGGACGCGGTGGTCGACTGCTTTGCCGGCCAGACCAAACACGACGGCGTCTCGTACCGCCTCGACCCGGGGCGCAAACACGATTCTGTCCAGCAGTCCCTGGTCATCCCAGAGACGCCAGATTCGGGATTGCGGAACGCCGCTATCGCATTGAGTCCGAAGCAGCTGCTTGCGAACATCCACGTGGTGCAGCGCGCTCAGAATCTACCGCTGTCGCCGCAGCTGGTTGAAAGCAAGGCCGCACCCGGCGTCCCAAACCTCGACGTCGAGATGGAGACGGGCACGGGCAAGACCTACGTCTACATCAAGACGATAATGGAGCTCAGTAAGCGGTACGGGTGGAGCAAGTTCATCATCGTTGTACCGAGTGTGGCGATACGTGAGGGTGTCAAGAAGTCGTTCGACATCACGGCCGAGCACTTCCAAGAGACCTACGGTACAAAGCCCCGGCCGTTCATCTACAACTCAGCGCGGCTGCATGAGCTTGAGCGGTTTAGCTCGGACGCCGGGGTGCAGGTGATGATCATCAACATCCAGGCGTTCAATTCGACCGGCAAGGACAACCGGCGCATCTACGACGTGCTGGACGACTTTCAGTCTCGCCGTCCGATCGACGTCATCAGTGCAAACCGTCCGATCGTCATCATCGACGAGCCGCAGAAGATCGGCGCCGCCAAGTCGCTGGAGGCTCTGTCTCGGTTCAACGCGCTCGTGATGCTGCGGTACTCAGCCACGCACAAGGTGGAGCACAACAAGGTCCACAGGCTCGACGCCGTCGACGCGTACAACCAGAAGCTCGTGAAGAAGATCGCGGTCCGAGGCATCACCGTGAAGGGCCTTGCTGGCAGCACGGCTTACCTCTACCTCGACGCCATCGAAATCGCCAAGAGCGCCAAGCCGCGAGCCCGGATCGAGATCGAGGTCCAAACCAAAGGCGGGCCAATCAAGCGGCAGATGAAGCGGTTAGACGTCGGAGCGAACCTGCATGACCTCTCCGCCGGTATCGAGGCCTACAAAGGCCTGTTCATAAGAGACATCGATGCCAACCGTGACGTCATCGAACTGAGCAACGGCGACGTCGTGACCGTCGGCCAGCTCGCCGACCGCGATGTGACCGTAGAGTCGAAGCGGCGCATACAGATCCGCGAGGTCATTCGTGCTCACCTCGACAAAGAACGCGAGCTGTTCGCGCAGGACATCAAAGTGTTGTCGCTTTTCTTCATCGACGAGGTGGCAAAATATCGCGATTACTCGCGCGAGGACACACTCGGCGACTACGCGCGTGCCTTCGAGGAGGAGTACAACGCGCTCGTCGCAGACGAGTTGGGCAAGCTCGACTTCGACGCCGAGGCCGCTGCATACCGCGTCTACCTAGAGGCGATCGCCGTGCACGAAACGCACCAGGGGTACTTCTCGGTCGACAAGAAGACGAAGCGTCAGGTCGACGGCGACGTCAAGAAGACCGGCGATGAGAAGGGCGAGTCCACCGACAGCGACGCCTACGACCTCATCCTCAAGGACAAGGAGCGGCTGCTTTCGTTCGCCGAGCCGGTCCGGTTCATCTTCTCTCACTCGGCACTACGCGAGGGATGGGACAACCCCAACGTCTTTGCCATTGGGATGCTCAAGAAGAGCGACAACACTGTCTCGCGCCGGCAGGAGATCGGCCGGGGCCTGCGGCTCGCCGTCGACCAGAACGGCGAGCGGATGGACAACCCGGTCATCGTCCACGACATCAACCAGCTGACGGTCGTTACGGACGAGTCGTACACCGAGTTCGTCACTGGGCTCCAGAAGGAGATTGTCGAATCGCTCGCCGCCCGCCCGCGGAAGGCGAGCGTCAAGTACTTCGTCGGGAAGGCGTTCACCACCGAGTCCGGCGAGAGCGTCGTCGACGAGGTGCTCGCAAATGCGCTTTACAAGTACCTCGTCAAGAACGACTACATCGGTGAGGACGACACGATCTCTGAGACCTATAAGGAGGCACGCGACCTTGGCGCCCTTGTGGAGCCGACGTCCGACATCCTCAAACCGATTGCGGCTTCCGTGTGGCCGCTCGTCGACGCCCTCTATCTAAACATTCCGCTGCCCGAGGACGGACGCAAGCCGAAGCGCATCCCGATCAACGAGGAGAACTTCGCTAAGAAGGAGTTCCAGGAGCTCTGGGGGCAGATGAACCACAAGGCCGTCTACCAGGTCGAGTTCGACTCGACAGAACTGATCGCTAAGTGCGCCGCCGCGCTCGATGCCAACCTGAATGTGACCGCCCTGCAGTACGTCCTGCAGTCCGGCGAGCAGATCACGACGCTTGACGCTGACGATCTCGCAGCCGGTACGGGCTTCGTCGTCAGCACGACCACGACCCACACCGAGACGGGTTCGGTCGGATCACAGGTTGCGTACGACCTGCTCGGTGAGATCACCGAGAAGACGCAGCTGACTAGACGCACGGCGAGCGCGATCCTCGGCAACGTCCGTCCCTTGACGTTCGCGAAGTACCGGCAGAACCCCGAGCAGTTCATCACAGAGGCTGCTCGGCTCATCAATGAACAGAAGGCCACTGTCATCGTCGAGCACCTGACGTACGACTCGCTCGCGGAGACATACGACACAGCGATCTTCACCGAGAATCAGACGAAACAGGACTTCGCGAAGGCCGGAGCCAAGCTCAACAAGCACATCTACGACTACGTGGTCACGGACTCCAAGGTCGAGCGGAACTTCGTGACCGCACTCGACACGAGCACCGAGGTTGTCGTCTACGCGAAGCTGCCACGTGGTTTCTTCATTCCGACGCCCGTCGGCGACTACAACCCTGACTGGGCCATCGCGTTCCAGGAGGGCAAGGTCAAGCACGTGTACTTCGTCGCGGAGACCAAGGGATCGCTGTCATCGTTACAGCTCAAGGGTGCCGAGCTGGCGAAGATCGAGTGTGCCCGCAGGTTCTTTGCCTCGCTCCAGGCCAACAACGGCAAGAACGTCAAATATGACGTCGTCACGGATTTCGGGGAGCTGATGCAGTTGGTGGGCGGGCCGGCAGTGTGACGTTCGGTTTGTGGACGAGCGACGACCTGGGAGTCTCGTCAGCGCGGACGTCCTGAGCGCACTCTGTTGCGCCGCGATGGCTCGGATACCAGAGCAGCCTGACGGGCGAATCGGTAGGAGTCGACGGAAGGTACTTCCCTTCGTCGCGATCCCAATGAGGATAGTTCTGTGAAAGCATTGACCCCCCTGGCGACCTCGACGTAAGAAATCAACCCAGAAGGAGCGACTCGGTTCTTACATGGCCCTGATCGACCGCCATCAGCGCGAACACATCGACAACGTCGTGCAACTTTGGAAACACAGGTGCCTGATCAGCGACGGGTCCCTCATGTTCGAAGGAGAGGCGGTTTGGTCGCCCGAGAGCCTGGCTCGTGTCTACCACAATGTCGTGGAGGCTCCGTTGCTCGACGAGAGCTCGTTTATCGAGAAGCTCGAGCTGCAGCTGAACCACGATCGATCACTTGTGCTTCTGGGTGCCGAAACTCTTGTCGTCTACTACATCTTTGCGTGGCACGGTGCTGTGAGTGCGCAGACCAAGCGCCAGCGCGTGAACCAGGTACTTGCGTGGGCAGACGAGGAGATTCCCGTCCCCGGCGAGGTTTGGTCGGCTCTTGGGGACAAGGGAATTGGTCATCCCGGTCAGTATTTCCTCCTTCGGCCCGATGCCCAAATTGGCTTCGTGCTCGACTTTGCTCGGCGCCTGAAGGAGCACGACGTCGATGAACGGATTGCGATCCTCGATGACCCTTGGGCGCTTCGTGATTTTGCTGACGCTGGCCCAGAAGAGGGGACCTCGGGTATGCGGCACATCGTCCTTCACCTGCTCCAGCCAGAAGTGTTCGAGCGAATCTCCAGCGGCGAGCACAAGCATGGCATCGCGACCACCTACAGAGGCCTCGTGGACGACGATATCGAAGACGTCGATGAGCAGCTTCTTGCCATTCGGCGGCGGCTGGAAGATCTCCTAGCGCGGCCCTCCGATGAGGTCGACTTCTACATTTCGCCGCTGGCAGGCACCTGGGGTGCCGGCCGCTCGGACACCGGGGATCCGATTGAGGCGCTTGAGTTGAAGAAGCAGGTTGTGTTGTATGGGCCGCCGGGCACGAGCAAGACCTACGAGGCCAAGCAGGTTGCAGAGCGGATCATCCGGAGGCAGGCACTCCTTCGCTGGACGCCCGTCGGGTATTTCCAGAATCTGGCGCGGGTTGACGAGCTCGTTCGTACGCACGTTCGGCGTCTACAGCTTCACCCCGCGTACTCGTACGAGGAGTTCATTCGAGGTCTCCGACTCCGCGGCGGCAACGTCGCTTACGAAAACGGCTATCTACTGCAGCTGATCGATCACATCAACGAAGAGCAACAACCCGAGGGGGAGGTCGCCCTCCCTTGGGTTCTGATTCTTGACGAGTTGAACCGCGCCGACCTGAGTCGCGTGTTCGGCGAGGCGTT
>Ga0315281_10000054_pt1 | contig 127573 bp, 143 predicted proteins | sample YL17G07_0_MG_FD_204540 | JGI IMG/M metagenome (GOLD analysis project Ga0315281, IMG submission 204540) | Sediment microbial communities from Yellowstone Lake, YNP, Wyoming, USA - YL17G07_0 | ecosystem: Environmental > Aquatic > Freshwater > Lake > Sediment | place: USA: Wyoming | collected...
TTTTTCTATTTGACAACCTTCCAGAATCGATTAGGTTACTGTCTATGTTTTTAAGGCCCAAAGATATGATAAACATTGCAATTGGAAAGTATGATAGAGACAAGAAGACAATTACTGCAAATGGATTGTAGATGTTTATTGGTATGTTTTGAAAAATTATTTCAGTAAATGTCCCTCTTTTCCCCAAAAGACCCATCCAAGAAAAAGTTAAAATGTATGGAGGAATTAAGAATGGGATGAATAGCAAAGACTTGAAAAAATTTCTATGGGATAAATTTGCATATTCTAATAAAATTGCAAGGATTAAACCAATGCCCCCAGCAATTATTGAGGTAAATAAACCTATCAAGATTGTTTCGAAAAAAATCTTGACAGTTCCTGAATCGAAAGAGAGTGCGATATAATTTAGTAAAGAATAAATGTTGGCTGGCTGAAAATTTGGAAACAGAGCATAAACAAAAAGATAGAATATTGGAAAAAAAATGAAAATCAATAGAAGAAAATAAATAAAGTACTTGAAATTATTATACATATTCTCATATAGGTTTTTCTATCTTAAGAAAACTTCTTGTATAAATTCACTTGAGACATTCAATTTTTCGTAAATTTGTTCGTATGTTGCATCCATCTGCTTTATGTTTTTTTGTATATTTTCTGGAACTGAACTGTTAGCTTTTAATGGAATTTGCATGGCGGATTCTGCAAGTTGTTCTTCAACTTTTGATGTCAGTATAAAGTCTATTAGTTTTTTTGCTTCTTCAGGGTGAGGTGCCCCTTTTATCATCATAACTGAATTTGGAAATAGTACTGTGCCCATTCCTTCTTTGTCCTGATCTGGGAAAACCATTATAACTGGTTTTTTTGCCACTAGTGCATCATGTGCGTCATCAGTATCGAGTGAGCCAAGCCAACATTCACCAGAAACAACTTGATCTCTGACCATAGAAGGGCTTTCCAATATGCTAACACCATTATCCTTCATCTTTAGATAAAATTCTTTTGCATTTTCATCTCCAAGTGAAGCAAACAAAGCTGCAGTCAATGCAGAGCCAGTCCCAAGCAAAGGATTGGATATGCAGGCTTTCCCTTTCCATTTCGGATTCGTGAAATCATACAAGGAATTTGGAGAATCCTTTTCAGATATTTTTTCTGTATTATAAAGAATAACTCTTGCCCTTGCAGCAAATCCAGTCCAATAGCAATCCTTATCCTTGTAAATGGATGGAATGTCATTCGCATTCGGAGAGCAGTAAGGCTGCAAAACATTTTCGTTTTTTAACAAGATGCTTCTTATAACCTCATTGTTCCAGAAAACATCTGCTCTCGGATTGCTTTTTTCTACAATCAGCCTATTCACTAAACCAACAGTTTTTGTTGCTTCCGTGTCATAAAGAGCTTCTACTTTGATCCCTGAAGACTTTTCAAATTCTTTCAGTATGGGTTCAGAAATGTCCTGATCGTGCGAAACATATACAATAACTTTTTTTTCTTCTTTGGGAGTCCCAAACAAAAATACAGAGATGATTAGAAAAATAGCTACTGCCAAAGCAATTCCCAAAAAAAGTTTTTTACTTTCTAAGTATATTGTTTTTTTATTCTTCATATAATTTCGCTATTATTTCTTTATATTAATCGGATAAAAATATAATTATGAAAGGTCAGCTAATACCTTTTGTTTTCATGATTTTACTGGTAGCTACTGTGATGATAGGCTATATATTTTACAACACCTACTATGGAACAAATTACCAATTGCAAATTTTTAACACACGAGTGATAGATGCTGTCAGAAACTTGATAGAAGGTTTCAAAGATTATCTCAAACTATCTTTAACATATTCTTCCCATCAAGCTCTGAGAGAGCATGCATGCCTAGGTGGAATTACTGGTTGCGAAGGTCAACTTGGTAGATCATGCCCTTGGATTTTAAATGGGCCGAATCCGGTTGAAGTTGACCAGTCTAAGGCTTGCTTAGAAGCCTATACAAAATATTACCTAAATGTTTACACAAATTTGTTTAATTCATCGCTTCCAGTCATGCTAGCAAAAGGTAATTCAACGGAAATTATTTATGGTGTGGACAGTGAAGGTGTGTTTTCAGGAAAGTATGACGAGGGAAATTTCTGGATAAATTCTTCTGGAGCAAAAATTTCAATTTCTGGGACAAATATAAACGAATATGAAAATGTGGACATGAATGATTTTGTAACTAAAGATAGGTATTGGTACATGTTTAGAATTTTTCACGACTGGGCCGAGGCCGATGTTTATACACCTTGCATTTGCAAAGCATTAACTTGTGCTTGCAGTAGCTCTAGTAGTGGAGAAGAAAATTGCGCTGCTAACTGTCTTTCAGAAGCTGAGGCGTGTGCTGATACAGCTTTAAATGATTTACAAGGTAGGTTTAATGTAAAAGATAACTTTGTAAAATGTGAAAGAAACAGAGACTGTTGTGCTCAGGGGATAGGTCCTGTTTGCGGTGACCCTCCTGGTTGTTTGGGTTGGAGCAGTAGATGTCTCTCTCAAAAAGAACATTCATGTGTAGGTCCCCCACCAACTGAGAAGCTATGCCCAATAAGTCAAGAGTCTTCCAGTAGCATAAGTGAATCACCTTTTTCAACTCAATCAAATCCATATTATTCCAAGGTTAGTTTCCAAGAAGAAGAGTGTTGGTGCCATTCTGAAGCTCGATTAGCAGCTGGCTATACGTTTAAATGTACAGATTATAAATATTACGTTCCCTCTGAAAAAGGGACAGTTCCGTTAATTTTCACAGCAGATGCTATTGCTTCATTGAGAGATCCATGGAGATGTTGTACCGTTTGTATATGTCCAGGTTGTGGTTGTTAATATGAAGGGCCAAATGAGCTTTTTAGTAAAGGCTTTGTTCATTGTAATTGCTTCAATTTTATTTATATTGGTTATTGCATATTTCAGTTATTTTCAAAAGGAAACTGCTCAACAAAAAATAGAATCGGATTTTAAAATAGAGGCCATGAATGTTTTGCAGAAATTGATTAATGATGGGAATTGTTTAGCTTATGTTCACAACGGAACTCCTCAGAAAGGAGTAATAGACATCAACAAATTGAACTTTTTTGTTTCCAACTACGGTGACATAGAACCAGAATGTGCCAAGGCTTTGGGCTTTGACTATAACGTAAAAGTTATTCAATTCCCATATAATTTTTCTCTTTATCCGGGAGAAATAACAGTTGAAGGACCGCCGATGCTTGCAACGGATTTTGCACAACATGAGTGTAATGTTGGTAATGGAAAAGTCCTCTATGTAAGGTGTAATTTCCTTCCAAGTGAGGAAGTATGTGGTGGCGGTGAATTAGACCCAGGTTCTCTGACACCTATATGTGGTAGCGAGTGCTATCCAGATCCTTTAAAAAACTGTCCTTATCCTGGGCACAGCATGTGTTGTATTCCTTTTAATTGCCCTCAGGAAAAGTGTGAGTGTATACCTAATGAGTATGGTTATCATCCTTGGATAGTTTCTTGTGACGGGGCTGATTTAGAGAAAGACTGCACCAAGCTGAATTTTGCGCATAGTTTCTGTGGTAAGGTTGTAAAAAAAATTAGATTGCCTGCCGCGAATATAACAAACATTAGTGTTGAGTTAAATGTATGGAATTTTGGTTTGACTGCAGGCGCGGGAGTAAGCCAATTCTCACCAGAAAAAGCATTACAAAAAACTCTGACCATATCAATTCCAATAAGTATAAGATACAACGAGACTTTTTTGGCAGAAGGAGTTTTATATATGTATGCTGCTAAAGGAGAATTAGAATCTTTGAATAGTTTATTAGAAGATATATGCGATAAGGCAGAGCATGGTGTTAATGCAAATTTTTCTAAAGACTTTCATTTCTCTTATCCTGTTAATTACACGTCACCAAACCTTTGTATGTTAGACTCGTGTAAAAAATTTGTTTGTTCTTTTAAATTAGATTTTGAAAAAATAGGAATTGCAGGCGATTATACCTTAAATTTTTTAGTGGACGATGTTAACAAAGCAATTATAGTGAAAAAATGATAGAAAAGAAATACTTACTACTGCTGTTGATTGGATTTTTTGTCGTTATTATACTTTTTTTATTTGGTAGGCAAAAAGTTCAACCGCCGATTAATGAAACTTTTTGTGATCAGATACGCACCAATTTACTTAATAATGCTTGTCGTGCTATGGTGTCAAAAGACATAAATAAATGTGATAATAGCGGTGGGTATGATATTTTTTGTTTCGATGTCCTTTCGGAAATTATTAACCCTTCTGTCGAGATGTGCGATAGCATAAACAGCAATTATGGTAAATTGATGTGCTATAACAGCTTGGCGATTAAAACAAAAGATCCAAAATTCTGTATGAATAATGACGATTGCTACCTTAAAATAGCTTCAATCACTTCAAACACAACTTTATGTGATTTTTTTTCAGATAAAAGTTCTTATTACACATGTTTAGCAGTTGCAAGTAATGATAGAGGACAATGTAAAAATATAGAAAATGTCTTTGAAGAGAAATTGTGTTTAAGTAATTTGCCTCAGGGATTAGAAGACTGCTTAATTGAAGGTAATTATGATTATGCTTGCCTGTCTATCTTAGCTTCCAAGGAGAAGAATTCAACCATTTGCGAGACGATTGATAATGATTATATAAAGTTTAAATGCATTCTAAGCATAAAAAACGATTTTGAGATTTGTAAAGCTAGTGAAGGAGTTCCAAGGGACATATGCATTATTTATTACTTAAAAAATGAACTTAGTTTAGAGCCATGATTTAAGGTAGATTGAATGCGAGCTAGATACATTATTATCTCAATTTTATTTATAGTAATTTTCTTTTATTTTTTATTGAGCAAAAGCAGCAACGAGCCCCAATTGAGAGTAGACATGTGTTATAATTTGTCTTCAGTAAGATTTGAAATGGTATGCTATGCAATGTTACTAAGAAATTATAGTTACTGTAAACTTGCAGCGGATTTTTCAAGTTACTGTTATGATGTCACATTCCCTTTAATAAATGTCAGCAAGTCACTATGTGAGGGGCTTGATGATACAGATGCAAAACTTCCCTGTTATGTAGAACTGGCTATTAAACAGAACAACGCCACTGTGTGCGAGCTCTTACAAGATCAGATACCCATTAATATTTGCTATACAAGACTTTCTGATTATGCCAGTAAGTTAAACGACATTAGCTTTTGTGGAAAAATTATACATGAAAGTACAAAATTTATTTGTATGGCAAGCATAACAGGAAACATTAATTACTGCTCTAACATTACTCAAGAATTTTTTGAAAAAGGTTTTTGCTTAGCAATGATAACCAAAAACGTAAGTGATTGCTTCGTACCTACGGGCGGAGGTGAAGAATCCTCACGGATAACGTTTTCCTCATGCATTCGTGATGTAGCTATACAAACAAAAAACATTACTATGTGCGATATGATAGGCCGTGAAGAAGATAAATGGGAATGCAAAATGACTCTATCCAAAAGCATCGATATTTGTAATCAAGAATCAGACCCATGGAGGGATTTATGCAAATTGGAATATATAAAAGTAATGTCCAGGGGGTAGAAAATCTACCTATGAAAATAATTTTAATTTTATTAAATTGTATTTAGATAAAAACCCAAAATAGGAAAATAAAATGGAACTGCTAGAAAAAATCATATTTTTTGTTGTAGCCATAGTTTGCATACTCGTACTAATTGGCATGGCATGGAATTTCCTAAAAATACCCGGTTCACAGACTGAAGTAAAAATTCAGGGAGATAAAGCAACCATCATAAGCAGAATAAATAATCTTATTTACAAATGTTTTGAAGATAATGAAGGAGCAAGAGTTAGTATTGTTTGTTTTCAAGTAGATTTTAAATCGGACGGGGGAATATCTTCTTCCGATATCCTGAATAAGATAAGCAATTCAAGAATTGATAAAAATAATGTAGTTGTTGATGACTTGGGTCTTTCAGGAAAAATCATAATTAGATACGAGAACCAATCTATTTATGTTAGAAAAGTGGGCAGTGAAGGGATTGAAGGGGTTAGCTCTTAACATAATATTTAGCTTGGTAATAGCTCTTGTTGCTGTAATCTTATTTATCTCTTTAGTGACTGGAACACTTCAGAATGCGGCAAAATGGTTCTATTGCGATGTTTATTTCAAGATACTTGCCTCTTTTTTGGGTCAGGAAACTGCTTCTATTCCTAAAATGTGCATGCCTACAGAAACTCCGCCAACGGTTGTAGAAATTAAGGATCAAGATAATAAGATAGTTTCAAGAGAATTGTTAGCTTACATCATTGAATGCTGGAAAGAAACAGAAATTAAGCAACTGTATAAAACACATCCTTGCTTTGAGCTGCATTTGATGAAAGAGGTGGACAGTGTAACTGAGCAAAATGTGTCAAGTATACTGACAAACGAGGATCACTGCAAATCCATAGAAAACTCTGACTATGATTGTGGCAGTAAAAATCAAATTCTGTGGGATATAGATGGAAATATAATAGTAAATCAAAAAATAATTTTGGTCAAATATGACAATTCTACTGATGCTATCAGGGTGATTGGATGAAAGGAATGGCATTACAAATCATTGCAGAACTCATGATAGCTATTGTCGCCATATTGATTGTCGTTAGTCTTATGAGTTTTTATTCAGAGCAGATAAAGGATTTTTTTAATGGGATCTTTTATAAAAATGATTACTCATGTGCAGAAATAATTAACAGCACAAGTTTCAGTACTTCTCAATTGAAGACATCTATCATGGCTTGCTGGGATAAATGTGGAAAAAAATATCAAAACAAAATATGTTATGTGCTGACGGGTGATGTAAGTGATGTGGATTCGAATGCCTTAAAAAGTTCTCTTGATTCGCCACTTTCAGTTGATATAAGCAAGTTCGACAAATCTAAAAAAACTACTGTGATAAAAACCATGAACAAAGGGGTAATAGTTGAAAGCACATGAAAGGCATAGCTCAATGGGTTTGGATAGTTGGCGGCATAATAGCTGCTATAATAATTTTTGCAATGGCATATAACCAAGTTCTTCTCTCCAGTCGAGCTGTTGTTGAGCAAGAAAGCATCAAACAATTTTCTGAAGTAGTGAGCAATGCAAATAATTTGTGCTGGGAGATTGCTGGTAACAAACGAGAGCTTACAGTAAACCTTGGCGACATGGTTGAAGGGATATATGCCGCGGAGAGTGCTCACACTGAATATGAAAAAGAGCAGCTGATAAACAAAATAATTCTCAACAATAATTCAACTGGAAAATATCTTTGCCTGAAGATAGAAGATAAAAGACTCGATTGCAAGCAATTTGATTGTAATGTGACATTTCCTTTTATAGGCTACGTTCCAGAGAAATTTTCACTTAGCGCTTTGGTTGATTCACTAAAAGGCAAAAATAAAATTTACACATATTGGCTAGTTTTAAGGAGAGATTCAGACAGTATAAATGTATTTCTAAAAGGATTGCAGAGCCAACCACAACCACTACATCAACAACTACCACTACAATATAAAATGAAAGCAAGAACTTCATTTTAAAACTAAATAATTTGTAAAATTGATTAATATATTATATGAAAGGCATATCCCAATGGATTTGGATTGTTGGCAGCATCATATCTGCTGTAATAATTTTCACAATAGTATTCAATCAAATGCTTCTATCTAACAGAACTGTAATTGAGCAGAGGAGCATCAATCAGTTCGATGAGATTGTAAGTAATCTAAAAAACATGTGCTGGGAATCTGTTGGAAGAAAAGCAGAGCTTACAGTAAACCTCGGCGACATGGTTGAAGGAATATACGCTGCGGAGAGTGCTCACACTGAATATGAAAAAGAGCAGCTGATAAACAATATAATTCTAAATAAAAATTCAACTGGAAAATATCTTTGCCTGAAGATAGAAGATAAAAGACTCGATTGCAAGCAATTTGATTGTAATGTGACATTTCCTTTTATAGGCTACGTTCCAGAGAAATTTTCGCTTAGTGCATTAATCAATTCGCTAGTGGGTAAAGGTAAAATATACACTTATTTGCTAACTTTGTGGAGAGTTCCAAGTGGGATAGATGCTTATTTAGTCGAGCATGCACCAACTACGACAACAGTTGCAACAACTACAACAATCTCCGGATCAACAACTACCAGTCAGTCAACCACAACTACAATGTCTTCATCTTGTAATTTAGATGAAATGATGGGTATGGTAAACAAAGATAATGTTTATAGTTATGAATCTAACATAGCTTCGCAACCTCACCCTGCTGAAGGTTGGGGTGCTGACACTTCTTGGAATAAAGCAACAAGAGACTGGATTAAAGGACAGTTAGAAGGTTTTGGCTTGAGCAATGTAAGAATAGAAACATTTACTTATTCTGGTGCAACTGGTTATAGTGTAATAGGTGAAGTTGGGACTGGCAGCAATGAAATTGTTATTGGCGGTCATAGAGATAGTGTGCCGCAAGGTCCTGGAGCTATAGACAACACTGGTGGAGCATCTACTGTAATGGAAATGGCAAGAGTTTTTGCTTCCAAATGTAAGGACTATCTTACTTCAAAAGGTTATAAACTTATTTTTGTTCTTTTTGACAGTGAAGAGCTTGGAATTTATGGTTCAAAAGCATACGTGAATTCTCACTCTACAGCTAGTGTAAAGTATATGATGAATTTTGATTGCCCTTCTGGATACAACAAAGACAATTCAATGTACATTTGGATTACTGATAACACACTTTCTGGTTTAGTTGATCAATGCTGTAGTAGCTACAGCTTGCAATGTGAGAAAACATTCAATGATCCATGCGGATATGCTTGTTCAGATTATGCACCATTCCAATCTAAAGGAATACCTTTCATCTTCCCGATGGACAAATCATCAGGAGGTCTTTGTGCTGCAGGTGTAATTCACACTTCTGGAGATAATCTATCTGTGGTCGACAAAGATAAACTAGTTTGGGCATCCAAACTTGGAACTTGCGTTTTAAGAAAACTTTTGGGCTAACTTTTTTGCCACACATCCACTATTCTAGTTTCTTCCATTACTAAAGCAGTTCCGTTATCCAAAACTATGCCATTCAAAAAATGTCTATCTTTTAGAAAAATTGTAGCACCTTTTCCTACTTGATTTTGGAAAATTGTATTTGCTATATCAGTTATGTTCAGTAAACTACTCTCCAAACCTTTGGATTCCAGATAATACGTTAAAGTGGAGTTTACCTCATCATCTGTCAACTTGCTTTCAGCAAATTCACATCTATTCAATTCTAAATTACAAATTTGGTTATAGCATCCACAATCCTTACAGCAATTATCTTGTGTCTCTCCATATTCACAAATTCCATTCCCACAAGCTGGTCCCTTTGGAGTTAACACAAAATACAAGGAAAAGGCAGCGATTCCAATCAAAACAACTATTCCGAGAATCAGTAAAAATTTTCTATTCATCAAGTCTATCACATTATAAAATTGTTTTATATAAAATAAGTTCTTATCCCAAACTTATTATAAGCAAAATCAAAAATCAAATATAGACCAAAGTAGGAATAAGAATGGCTGTAAATGAATTCATGCTTGTTGTTGGAATGATTATAGTGGGATTAATTTTCTTTATGGTAGCTCAAGGCTTTATTTTTGGTGAACTGAAAACAACAAAAGAAGATATGTACAAGGCAGAAGCTGAGGGGATAGTTTCTCTTATTCAAAGAACAATGTCAGAGCAAGGTAATTATTTCTATTATTTCAGGGAAATAAGCCTTTCAAACGTTAGTGTAAAAAATGGAGTATTGACTTACCAGAAAAATGATTTAAAATTTTTATACACAGTGCCAAAAGAAGTTAAAGAATCCGATTTGGCAGATGTTTCATCTGTTTGTGTTCTAAAGAAAAATGGTAATATAGAATTACTTGATAAATGCCCGAAGTGCAACATGGATTCTGTCTGCTCCCAGGAGGAATGCAAGGAAGACTGCCCGGACTGCTACGGACCGAACTCTATTTGTGTAGGTGATGGGTTCTGCAACAAAGGAATTGGCGAGAACTGCGAGAATTCTATTGACTGCCCATGCTCAGGTTTATGCTGTCCGACATCTCCAGATTCAGACAACAACGGCTGCACTAATATTGGAAATATTGAAAGATCAAAAGAATGCTGGTGCAGTTCGCAATGCCAGTCTGGATTGGAGTGCAACCCAACTGCTCCAACATTCACATCATATCCGAAAGCTTGCTGCGACCCGCACAAAGGTTGGGATGGTACTGACTGTGTTAATATCGAATGTCCACAAGATAAGAAATGCCCAGGTGCTCCGATGAACGGCGGGAATGGCGATAACGCTTGGATCGACTCTGCCGGAATAGTTTGCTGCCCATTCAGCAACGTAGGCGACATATCTGGCCCAGTTTGCAGCAAAAATCATTGCTGTCCAACAGACAAGCCAAAATGGTGTGGCAGCCCAATAGATGGACAGCCGAGATGCATGAGTGATGCTGATTACAATGATAAAACGAAATGTAATATAAAAACTTATCTTTTAGTTTTTGTACCGATAGGGTATGGCTCAGATTTTAATTCATTCAAGAATGATGCTGAAAAATCTTTTGACGCTTTCTTAGCTAGGATTCCATTGAAAGAATGCTCTGACGAAAGAAGCAGAATAGAGTCATATATTGTTAATCCATCAGAAAGTTCTCAATGTCAAATTTCTACTTGCTATGATATATGTTCTGATTGTAATAGCAAAGCTTTAGCTTGTGCAAATTCTATACTAGGCATTCAAGGAAAGATAAATAAGGTTGCCGCACTTTGTAAAGGCAGTACGTGTCCAGGTGCATGCGGTTGTGCAAACGGAATACCAGGCACAGCATCCTCTAGCAATATGGCTACTTGCAGAGGAGTTTTGTATGAAATCCCAAGCCATGAAATTGGTCACACTATGGGATTAGGACATGTTGATTGTGATGTGGCATGTCATGCATGCCCCCCCTATGCAAACAATTGTAACTGCCCTGACTGTTCAGAACCAGACAAGAGGCCATTTATTATGGACTATTGCTATCCAATGGAAAGATACGGGCCGGCTGCTTATCAATGTTTAAAAGAGGGTGAATTTAAAAGTTATATGTGTTAGATATGAAAACAAAAACAATCTTATTTGCAATTTTATGCGTATCAGTTTTTTTAAGTGCTCAAGCGGGTGCTCAAGAAGGTTTAGAAAAAGTTTTTTACTTTCATTTAATTATCTACAGGATAGATACCGCTACTCTAACAAATTTTGAAATTATTGATGGTGTACCAACAGATTTTCCAAATATACCTCTGGAATTAAATTATACTCTTCTGGTATTTTCAATTCAGGATGAAATACTCTTTAAGGCCAAACTACCTGTATCATTTACAGCATACCCAATGCCACCGGAAGGCCAGCCTGACATAGAAGTACAACTGAATGAATCAGAGCAATATCTTCGTTTACCTTATTTTGAAAATGCTAAAAAAATAGAAATTTACCATGATGATAAGCTTATATTTTCTTATGATATTTGTCAGCTTGATTATGTGTGTGAAAATTCAAAAGGAGAGAACTCAATCAATTGCCCGATAGACTGTCCTCCACCTACAACCGCTACAACAATACCAGTGAAGCCTCCTTCCACGCCAATCTACCTTTACTTAATCGTCATCGTAATTATAATTGCAGTAGCAGTTTTCTTCTTGCTTAAAATCAAAACAGTTAGAACAGATAATATTTATTAAAAACTAATTCTTATTATGCCTGAAACTTGGATTTTTGTTGTCGGTGGAATTATCGCGACGGTAATAGCTTTTACCATAGCATACAATCTGATTTCTTCTTTCATAGAACTCTCTCAAAAACAGAATGCTTTAACTCATTTTTCAAATTTTTATTCTGATGTCAGGGTTATTTGCATCGAGGATATAAACAATTACTTGGAAAGAAAATTTTCAATTCCTTCTTCTGTTAGAGTTGTTTATGCTACATCTGATACTGTTAATCTCTTACCCAAAGTTGTTGACTTGATTAAAAGCCAACAGAACAGTTCTGGTCAAAATATTTGTTTGCAATTTATGAACGAGCAGTCTTTGAGGTGCCAGCCCGAATCTCCAAGCAAACTACCATGTAATATCAAGATGCCATACCTAGGAACTTTGCCAGAGAGTGAAGACATTTGGGCAAAAGTCAGTAAAATTCTTGGCAGGTCAACGGCGAAAGAATATGATTTGTTTATACAAAAGACTGGAGGAAATGAAACCACCATTTCCTTTTACAAAGAAACTTAACGACTTTTGTTTAATTCACGAAATAATTATTAATGAAATCGATGGCCGCAACTGAGATAATTTTAATAATTGGTACACTTGTTGCTGTAGGAGTTGTTTTAGTTCAACTCAGAGGAGTTTTTTATAGCCAAGAATTACTTGCTAAAGAAGAAGTTGTTACTTCTTTCGCAAAAGACTTAGAAGATATAATTGACAAGGCCGCTTTTTCTACAGGTGATGTTGATTTTGTTTACCATCCATTAATAAAAAAATATTATGTAAATGTATCTTCTGCACTTAAAGGAGCCAACTATGTTTCTCAAGTTTTAATTTACGACAAGATTTCTGGGAAATCAACATCTTTCTACAAATCTTTTGAGGTGATTGACAACAATTTTGAAGATTGTGACAGGATTCTTGTTATTAAGAAAGAGAGCAAAATCTTATTGACGTGCAGATGTCATGAAAATGGAGAAGCATGTAAGGATGATTTAATCTGTTGTTCTGTATATTGCAATGAAACTAGTAAAAGGTGTGATATACCACCAGTGTGTCCAGAATCTCTTAAATGTCCAGGAACTCCTATGACTGGTGGACCGGGTGATAATGCCTGGATTGATATAAATGGAGTAACCTGCTGCCCATTAAATAATATCGGTGACAGTTCAGGTCCTATTTGCTCTAGTAAACGCTGTTGTCCTACTCATAAACCTGTTTGGTGTAAAAGACCGATTCAAAGTGATCCAAGATGTATGAGTGAATCAGAATATAAAACAGATTGTAAAATTTGTAAAAATTCATTCATTTTAGTGGTAGTTGCTAACAACTATGCTGACATGAATGCATACAAAGCCAGAGTGAACAGAGAGATGCAGATTGTGCGTGACGAATCACCATTCAGGGAATGTCCGGATTGTTTGGATATAAAGATTTTGGATGTCAATTGTCAAGCAAATTATAACAGTTACAATAGCATTATTAATTGTGTCCATTCAAATTACGGCACAAATTACAATCTGATTTATGCTGCAAATGCAGACAATTGGTGCAATGGTTACTCGCTAGTCGGTTTTCCGTTTACCATCTGCGGCAATGGTTTACCTACTGAAATAAAAGATATCTGTGCTATACACGAGATAGGCCACAATGCCGGTGATTTGTGCGATGAATATGGATACAATTATTGGACAAGTGAAGGCTGTCCTGCTTCAGGTTGGTCAGAATATAACCTTGTTGCCAGTGGCGGTTGCACTAGTTTCAATTGTGGCGGAAGTCAAAGCTGTTGTGGTACCAAACTAAAACCAAGTGATTCTTCAGACAGGACAGTTGATATAATGGGAGGAGGTGGCGGCATGAAATCAGGCTGCAGCGGAGCATATGTTACTCCGGCACACTTCCGAGATTATAACTACAACCGTTTCAAAACTAGCATTAGTGGTTACTGTGGATAAGAATTTAAAAAATAAAATAAGAATTATGGATAAGAAATATGTTTTTATCATATTTGCTCTAATCTTCTCAAATGTTTTTCTAGCAACAGTCAAAGCCGAACAAGTCCTATTTCTGATGTTTACAATGTATAAAAACGATACAGTAATTGTTAATGATTTACAAGTAACAGATGCCCCTGTTCTATTACCAGAAGATAAAGGAAACTATAAAATAGAAATAGCAGACACTTCAGATAAAACCATTTTCTCAACTAGAATGGATGTTCAATTCCTTATTTTATCAGATCCGCCCACAGAAACCAACGAATCGTTAGTACTAGTAAAAGTTTCTTGGAATGAACAAATGTCAAAAGTAAATTTCTACCACGCAGATAAGCTAATCCATACAATAGAACTCTGCAACAAAGACAATCAGTGTGAATCCTCAAAAGGAGAAAATACAATCAACTGCCCTCAAGACTGTAGATTAACAACTACAATTCCAACAACCACAACTCTCCCAACAGGAAAACCCAAGACATCAATCTTCATCTACATAATCATCATCGCAATAGTCATCGCAGTAGCAGTGCTCTTCTTGCTAAGAATTAGGGTAGTTAGATGAAAGCTCAAACTAGTTTGCTCATGAAAGGAATTTATTTAATTTTAATTGCAGTGACTATATTCATAGTTTTGAATCAGATAACAAACCTAAATCTTTATAGAGTGGAAGAAGAAAAAAATTTAGAACTAAAAAGGGCAGCAAATAATGTTCTAGAAACTTTAGTTGGTTCTGAGCAATGTTTGGGTTATAAGGAAACAGGATTTGCTGAACCAACGACTCTTAGAGTTATTGATTATAAAAAACTTCAAGATTTTTCCGCCAAATATTCAAATATCGAGCCAGACTGTACAAGAAGTTTTGAATACAGGTATAGAGTGAGAATTGACAAGCTTAATTTAACCAGAGCAATCATGCAAATGCCTGGAGACATACCATTTCCAGGCAATAGAGACATAGTACTTATTTTTGACAATTCTTACAGCATGAATTCTCAAGGGAAGATGAATGCTGCAAGGCAAGCACTATTAGAATTCATTAAATGTGCAGATTATACGGATCGCTTAGCTATAATCAAATTTAATGGCGATACGTCAGATTATTGTAAAAGCGAGGAAGTTCTTCCTTTAACACTTGTGGGTACTAATAGAAGTCAGATAAATGGAATTGCTGCTGGCATAAACACACATAATTTGATAGGAACTCCTTTGTATAGTTCACTAGTAAAAGCATCGAGTATTTTGAGCAACCAATCAAATAGTTCAGACAGAATCCAGATGATTGTAATTATGTCAGATGGACAAGAAAATTGTTGCCCCCTTTGTTCTTCGCCTACAAAATGTTGCGGCATTGACAACCCATGCGTCAATAGGTGTGCAAATTACATATGCAGTTCTGTAAATCAAATAGTACCTCCGGGCATACCTGTATACACCATTGGATTTATGGTTAATGCTCCTGCAGAAGCTGAGTTAAAATGCATAGCAAACAAAACCAATGGCAAATATTTTTATGCAGACATGAGTAAACTTTCTAAAGTATTTTGTGAAATTGCTGGGGGGAAACCTGAAGAAGAAAAACCAGAAACATGGTATTTTGGTGTTCAGAACCATTCTCTTGGAGATGCTTTGAAGTCAACTGTTGCAATATCAAGTGCAGTTTCAATTAGAATGACAGATGTAAAAACTCAACCTGGTTTAGTTACTATTACCATCTATAGTGGTGAATTGGAACAGCTGTCTGGCATTATCGACAAAACTTGTTTAAGTGGTATAGAGATTGATGGTCAAATCTATCTCTCGTATACGACTTATGCTAAAAGTCAAAATGATAAAAATTATATTTGCATGTCATACAAAAATGGTGAGTTTTGCTCAATGTTGAGTTGTACAAAAGAAATAGTTTTTCCAAAACTTTCTCCTGGATCTTACAAAATAAAAGTGATATCGAATGAAAAACTTGAGGTAAGGGTATGAGATCTAAAGGGCAATCTATGGAGCTTATGGAAATTCTTATAGCAGTTACTGGTGTTTGTGTTTTGCTTATCATTTCTTATTTTCTTTTTGGCTCTAGAGGATCTTTCCTTTCTGAAGTTGTTACAGAATCAAACAAATATGATAAGATGACAGATGTTGTCAATGAATTCTATACCAGTAAAATAGCCGGAACACAGAGAACTCTTTCTCAACTCCTTGCTGACAGGATAATAGCAAAAAACCCTGTTATATATGGAAAAAAATTTGGCAATATCGATGTTGATAATCAAACTGCTCAGTTTTTTAATTCTTATTTTGGCAAAAATTGGAGATTTGAAGTTAAATCAGTAGTTTATGACGTCAATGCTACAAATCAGTCGTCTAGTGAAGCTATAAATTTAGGTTATAGAATTCCTAATAATATTAGGAGACTTCAAACTTTTGAGGTACTAATACCAGTGCCGACAATAGAAAATGAAATTTGGAAAGGGTATTTATACGTCTGGTAAAAAATCTCAGTCTAGCTTATTGGTTCTGGTTAGTGTTATTGCCATTTTAGGTGTTGCATGGGTTGGCAATATTTTTTCCCAGCAAACCGATTTATCTAGAATAATAGAAAGTGCAGGACTTACTAAGTTAGTAAAATTCTTAGATGTATTGAAAGGAGTATCAAGAAACTCTTTAATTTTATCTGCCCATAGAGGAACATTTTTTGTTGCAGGTAAAGGAGAAAGCTATATTTGTAACGGGCCCACACCACCAGCAATTGATGAAATACGATTTGAGCTTACGAATGCGAGCCTTGATACTCTAAATTCTTATGTAGCTCACATCAACTTCACAGAAGCTACTCTTAGTTTTAATATGAGCAATTTTACATGCGTAGATTTTCCTATGAATGATGCTGCACTGAATTCAGGAATATTTGATGAGAATTTTTCAGTTGGTGCATATGGCAGTGTAATACAAATAAGTTCAGAAGAAAATAATGCCTCTTCAAAAAATTCTATTTCTGAAAAAATTACAATGAATAGGTTTTGGTTTTTATACAGAAAATTTAGAGATTGGTCATACAAGATGAGCCTAACAGACGATGTTTGTAACTGCCTTTGTCCACAAAATGTTTGTAGTGGTTGTGTAGATGCGTCATTGGAATCTTCAAGGAGATTACTCGAACAGACAATAAATGATCCTGAAGTTGAATGTTATGTTCAAAAAACTTGTTGTCATGAAGAGAAAGTTGATTATTCAGGTGAATATTATAGTAGTTGTGTAGAATGGCCAGAAGCACCATGTGCTGTCTGTTCTCTTGATAGACATAGTGATATTTGTACAGAAAAAACTCCATTTTCATCAATACATGAACAACAAATTGAGAATCAAAGTAATGAATCAAATATAGAAGTAACTAACGAGTCAAGTAGCTCTGCTCTTGGTTCAGGAAACTACAAAGAAGCAAGAGGAACAGTTAAGGCAACATTTTCATGTATTGATAAAAAATATCAGCTTTCATTGCCAGCCGGTTCTAGAAATCTTTTGTTTTCTGTAGATGCTACGGTATTTCTTAGAACACTTTGTCCAGAAGAGCCGCCAGTTGTTAGTCCTTTATTCCCCAAGACTAGTCCTCTCTTTCCTAAAACTAGTCCATTATTCCCAAAGACAGATCCTTTATTCCCAAAGACAAGCAGTCCACTCTTTCCAAAGACAAGCAGTCCACTCTTTCCAAAGACAAGCAGTCCACTCTTTCCAAAGACAGATCCTTTATTTCCAAAGACAAGCAGTCCACTCTTTCCAAAGACAGATCCTTTATTCCCAAAGACAAGCAGTCCACTCTTTCCAAAGACAAGCAGTCCACTCTTTCCAAAGACAAGCAGTCCACTCTTTCCAAAGACAAGCAGTCCACTCTTTCCAAAGACAAGCAGTCCACTCTTTCCAAAGACAGATCCTTTATTTCCAAAGACAAGCAGTCCACTCTTTCCAAAGACAGACCCTTTATTCCCAAAAACAGCAGGATAACAGATTATAATAAAATATCTAGAATAGAAAAAGAATTTTCTCAAACCAAATATATATACTCAAGATTATTCAAATTATTTAAATGACAAATAAATTTTCTAAAAAAAATTTACTTTTTTTATTTGTTTGTATTATTTTGCTTTCAATATTCTACATTCTTAAATATCGAACAGAAGATTTGAATTTTAGAATCGATTCTGCAATAAAAAAAGCACAAATATATTTAGACAGCGTTTATTCGGAGGAGTATTTTTATGATGATAAATACCTTAATTGTGAATCTCCATATGTAACAGAGTGCACTTTGACAGGAAGAAAAATAGACATTTCTGTTAACCTTATGTGGGTCGATGAACAAGTCAAAGATCATAAAATTTTAGATTATCAGATAGAAAAGGCCTATGATTTTATGGACAGCCTGATTCCTGATTGGGAGTTAGGAACCATTGATGTTTCTTACATTGATAAAATTTCTCCAGAGAGAGATTATGGACTGGATGCCTACTGTACATTGGCTTTATTGAGAAACAGTAAAATAATGGCAGAAAAAATAAAAGACAACATGAATGGCCTCAGTTGGGTGAACGGGACAGCTGCTGAGGTAGGTTATAGGAAAATAACCGACGAAACGTGGTGCATTTCCACTCTTATAAAATATAAAATGATAGACAATGCCACTACAAAAAAATTATTTAACATTAAACTTAACGAAACATATGAATTACTCGAAAATAGTGACAGCACTCATGAAAAATTATATTCGATAATTCATATTTTGTTGATGTTTGATTATGCACAAAAATTTGGATTCGATATAAGTAGTTATTCTAAACACATTCAAAATCTTCAATGGCAGTTAGCCGAAGTCTCTCAATATGAAGATATAGAAAGTGACATGTGGGCCCAAACAAATGTTCTACCTATACTATCCCAGACGCATTTCGGTGAAAAAGAATTCATGAGAGACCTGACATTAAAAATCTTGGACAATCAGGAAGAAGATGGTGGCTGGTATAGACTAAGAGATGTGGAATATGGACTAATTGGTAAATCATTTGTGACACTTCGAGCTATTTTGGCTCTGAACAATTATAAAAATGTATACATTGTGAGTTAAATGGATTCCAAAAAAATCTATTCAAGGGAAATGCTCAGAATTTTATTCTATAACTCAATTCTAGCAGGCATAGGATATTTAATTTTTCAAATTTTATCTGTTTTTTTGCTAAACTTTAAAATAATTTTATCTTCGGATTACTACCAATTTTTTATCTTCTTTTTATTTTTGCTTTTTTTGGTTTTGGATAAAAAGGCAAGTAAGAGACCGCTATCAGACTATGGAATAAAAAAACCTAAATTAGAGCACCTAAAATTAGCTGTAATGTTTTTCTCGCTACTGTTCATAACAACAGTACCAAGCAGGCTTTTCTTTCCAGAGTTTGACTCATGGTATGCTCCGCTCTCTGGCCTGACAAGCTTAGGTGGCTTGACGGCTCTACTACTAATCACCCCAGTTTTTACATCTTCTGAAGAAATTTCACAAAGAGGCCTAATCCAATCTAAACTGTCAAACATTTTCGGAAGTAGAATCTCGCTTCTTATAGTAGGAATAAACTTTGCAGTCTTGCATCTAAGTTGGTTTTGGATGGGCGGCGGAGCATTGAATACCTCCTTAATCTTTCTCACTCTCTTACCATACTCATTCCTTGCCGCACTTTTATTCGAGCACAGTAAAAACATATTCACAACTTTATTTTTCCACATTTTGACAATATCCACTTCAGCCATTCAAACCTATTGGCATGTAACCAACAATTTGAATTATGAATATATTTTTTGGATTATATGGGGATTATCATTTATCTTCCTATTTTCCAAATCTATAAAATATCTGATGTCTACGATTAAAAGACTGAAAGGTCAGAAAATAACTTCAGATTTATACATACCATTTATTATTTTATCAATTTTTCCAATTTTGGTATTTTTGATTTTATATCAATTTTAATTGATCTGAAAACTAAAATTAAGAGTATGATTAAATATGAGTAAAAAACTGAACACAAAAATGTCAAGGAGAGATTTTTTAAAACTATTAGCTGCTGGTTCTGCTGGATTTTTACTTGCTGAAGCTTCTGAAAATTTTGAGTTTATTAAAAAAATATTACCTTTATCCAAAATCAAATCACCAAAGCCAATTGTAAACTTTTATGAATCGCAGACAATTTATTCACCTTTGGTTAAGGAAGATGTAAAAAAGGCAATAGAAGAAGTAAAATATTTGAATAAGATTGTTGATAAAAATTCAAAAGTGGTTCTAAAGCCTAACTGGAGAGAAAGTATAGATTCAGACAATATAACTACGAATAGATATGTTGTGGAAGGTGCAGTAGAATATCTGGAAGAACTTGGTGTAAATAAAGAAAATATAATTTTGGCAGAAGGACCTTGTTGTACTACAGACATAGAAGAAGTTTTGAGAACTAATGGAGCAAGTCTCATGATGAAAAAACATGATATAAAATTTGTTCATCTAGGAGTTGCAGATTGTGTAAAAGTTGACGTGCCAAATCCAATAATTCATAAAAGTTTATGGATACCAAGAATACTGGCTGATGAAGATACAATTCTTATAAACATGCCAAAACTTAAAACACAACCAACCTGTGGTGTAAGTTGTGCTTTAAAAAACCTGATGGGGGCAATGCCATCAACTGTCTATGGCTATATTTACGATTGGGGCTCTTTTCAAAGAGGGCAGCTACATCGTCTAGACATGTCATTACCATATCCGAGATGTGACATTGTTCATGCTTCACTTGCGGATATAAATTCTGTTATAAAACAAAATTTTGTTATTGTAGACGCTATACTTGTCTCTGTCGAAGAAGGTTTCGAAAATGATCCGCCTGAAAACGTAGGTCTTATAGTCAGCGGTAATGATCCTTTAGCTGTTGACGCAACAATAGCTAGAAGAGGAGGTTTAGACCCAAATAAAATAGCTCATATGAAACTTTCTGCTCTGAAAAACATCGGTACTTTTGATGAAGATAGTATAGGAGTTATAGGATCAAAAAGAACTTTTACACTTAAGCCACCAATAAAAACTAGCGAACGACTTTTAGAATTTATTCACGAACAACTCGGTTATCCAATTGAAGTGACTGACACTTATCCTTACCCTGAATTCAATACAGTAGAAGAATGGAAAAAAATTGCTAAAGTAGACTACTAAGTTCAAAATCTTTATATCTCACATGTACAATAATAAAAGTAGTGATATAATGGCATTGGGTACAACAGAAATTTTAATCATACTTTTAATTCTGATAATTCTTTTTGGTCCTAGTAAAATTCCAGAATTAGCAAAAGCTATAGGAAAAGCAATGAGAGAATACCAGAAAGCTTTGAAGGGAGAAGAAGAGGAAGAACCAAAGAAGAAAAAAAAGAAATGATTTATTTAATTTCTATAGATTATAATTATGCTAAGAAAAGCCAAAGTTATTGATCACTTTCAAGAACTTGTTTTCCGTTTGAAAATCATTGTTGTTATTCTGGCAATTGCAACTTTAATTGTTCTGCCATTTTCTCCTAACTTGCTTAAGGTAATGCAAAACGAGCTTTTGCCAAAAGAGTGGAAAGTTATTGTTGTCAACCCTATAGAAGCTGTAAATGTAGAGCTTTTAATCTCTTTTACTGGAGGATTTTTAATTTCCTTCCCTGTTATTATCTATGAGATATACAAATTCCTTAAACCAGCCCTTTTTTCTCATGAAAAAAAACTTTCATTATATTTTATTTTTGGCTTTTTAGGCCTGTTTGCTGTAGGAACATTGTTTGCTTATTTCTTACTAGTTCCTCTAACATTTAAAATTTTATTTTTTTTCGTAACTTCAACCGGTGCAACACCTTTGATGTCATTGGAAAACTTCTTCGAATTCACTTTGTTTTCCATAGCTTCTACTGGCCTTCTATTCACATTTCCAGTTTTCATGTCTATACTTGCCAAACTAGGAGTGATTTCGAGCGATGTTCTTTCTAAAAACAGAAAATATTTCCTAGCAGGTTTATTCGTCATCACAGCTATAATAACACCAGATCCAACAATAATTACAGACTTGATTATAATTATTCCAATATGGTTTCTATATGAAATCTCAATAATTTTAGTAAAAAGAATAAGAAAATGATATCTTTTTAAATTTACCCATTCAAATTAACAATTAGTTCACTCAATAACAGTTCAGTAAAAACTAATGATCAGGAGGTATGAAAATGCAAGAGGAATCAGAAAGATCCGCTGACAATGTGATTTTCGTCGGCAGAAAGCCAAGCATGGCATATGTACTTGGGGTAATCACTCAGTTCTCTGACGGAAGGCCAGAAGTGCACATAAAAGCAAGAGGTAAAGCTATTTCAAGAGCAGTGGATGTAGCTGAGATAGCGAGAAGAAGATTCGTTAGCGATGTCCATATAAAGAGCATAGACATAGGAACAGAGGAAAGAGAGCTGGAAGACAAGACAAAAATCAATGTCTCAACAATCGACATATTGCTAGTGAAGTAAACCTTTCCTCTATTTTTTTCTTTGAATTTTTCTTAGGAATATTTATACTAAAAATAAATGTTAATTATGAAACTGAAGCACAAAACGCTTTTGATAGTGCTTTTAACTATAGCAATAGTTTTTTTAATTCTTTCAATCTCAGTAAACTATCTTTATACTGGCACAATAGTTCCAGAAAAAATTGTAGCATCTATTATTTCTAAACCTTAGTTACCTTTCCAGTATGAATGCCCTTTTGTGGACAGGCACTTCCTTGACTTCGTGTATGAGCATCTCCATCCTGTCTCCCACACCTATCACATCCTCCTCTTCAATTATATTGTGAACTCTTTCAAGCTTCATGCTCTTTTCTGCATACACAGTAAACAGCTTCTCACCCTTCTTGACCTGATTCCCAAGCTTTTTGTAGAGATATATTCCAGCCCCTCGATCCTTAGGAGAGCCAGCTGCTCTTGCCGCTTCAACCAGGCCTGTGTTGTTGATCCACAAAACAAAGCCAGACCTTTCTGCAGCTACATCAAAACCAAAATCTCCAATTTTTATATCTTCAGGCTTTATCTCAAAGTCCCCGCCCTGCTGGGCGATTATCTCCCTCAGCTTTTGCTCGGCCTTGCCAGACTTCAAAATTTCTAAAGCTGTTGACTGTCCGCCCTTTCCAGCCATGTTCATAAGAATGCCTGCAATGTGAGTGGCCTTGTCAATCAGGTCTGGAACATTCTTTCTCCTCATTATTGCTTCCAAGGCTTCTCTCGTCTCGAGGGCCGTTCCGATCGTGTGGCCTATCGGCTGTTCTCCAAAAGTCACTGCACATTGAGTTCTTATATCCAGTTTCTTCCCAAGCTCGATGAAATCCTTGGCCAACAAATTTGCATCGCCTATTGTCTTTACTTTTGTCCCTCTCCCGCACGGTATGTCAATGACAAGAAGATTGGCTCCAACTGCTTTTTTCTTGGACATTATCGATGGTAGCAGCAAAGGATCAATCGAAAGGGGCTGTTCGATTTGGACAAAAATGTCATCGGCAGGAGCAAGGTGAAGAGATCCTCCCCAGACTATGCAGCCGTTTGTCTTTTCAACCACCCTTTGCATCTCTTCAATATCTAAATTGACAGGCATCAAAACTTCAGCCCTATCTGCAGTTCCGGCAGCAGATGTTATCGCTCGAGAAGAAGTTTTTGGTATGGTCAAGCCAGCTGCCGCTATTATAGGTACTGCGAGCAAAGTTGTTTTATCTCCAGGTACCCCACCGCAGCTGTGCTTGTCTACAACAAGTCTTTTATTCAGTTTTAATTTTTCTCCAGTCTCCACCATTGCCAGCGACAGGCTGGTGGATTCGTCCAGATCCAAACCAAAATCATGAAGGGCAATTACAAAAGAGGCAATCTCGATCTCACTCAAGTTGCCTTCAACCACATCTTTTACAATATCAAAAATTTCTTCGTAATTCAGCTTCCTTCCCTTGAGTTTGTTTGATATGAATTGAAGAGAGTTCGGGAATTTTGCAAAATCAACATCGACCTCAGAATTTTCCTGCAAGTCCAAACATCTTTTTACCTCGTCACTGACTCCTATGTGGCTCTTGCCGATGACTCTTGTTGTAGTGTTGACGATTGCAGTCAGATGTTTTTTGTTTTGCTGGACTCTTACCCTTCCCAAGCTTCTGATTCCCAGATCATCAGCATCTTCCTTGTTCAAAATTACTATTGGCTTCCCACCGGTTTCCAATCCTAAAAACTTTACTTTAAGGTTCAATCAAATCACTTAAATTATTTTTATTTTATTAGGTTATATTTTATTCGAATTTCTCCAGAGCAGCTTTCAACTCTCTGTGGCTTTTGGAATATTCTTTCAATGGTATTTTTTTCATCGCAGCATCCAACGCCTGCCGCATGGCTTTCGCCCCGGTTCTAGTTCCTAGCGCATGCATCCCTCCACCAGCCTGAATAACAAAATCATTCCCAAATATTTTCACAAGTTCGGGAACATGACCTGCATGCAAACCACCAGATGCGACTGGCATGACTGGCTTTAATCCATCCATTTTTTCTTTTAATGCTTTGCAATTCTCTAGAACTTCTTCTTTTGTTTCATACATTTTTCCAACAGCTGTTCCCACATGCAATTGATCCACTCCAATTATTCTAGAAACTTTGGCAATAATTTTCATAGAGATTCCGTGCCTGGGGTTTTTTGTGAAAGCAGCATGGCCAGCCCTGTGGGCATGCAAAACAAGGTTGAAATCCCTATCTCTAAGAGTCTGTAAAGCAGACCAGCCAGCAGTCAGTATGTCAACCATCGCATATTCATTCCCACAATCTTCAACCAACTTCGCTCTTCTAATCATCTCTTCACACTCGGCAGTGATGTTGATCATGTAGACTTTTTTCTCTCCAGTTTCTCTTTCAGCCTTCTCCTTTGCTTTGACAGTTTTCTCGAGTCTATCTTCGAATCGATTAAAGATTTGTGAGGAAAGGTTCTCATCATCCTTTACAATATCACAGCCGCCGACCCAAGCATCATAAGCGACCTTAGCATGATCTTCTGTTTTTAGTCCAAGCTTCGGCTTTACAATAGTGCCAAGCAAAGGCCTTTTCGTGACTTTCAAAATTTTTCTTATTCCTTTAATTCCAAACTTAGGCCCTTTAAAGCTTTTCAGCAGTTTTTCAGGAATGTGAATGTCGTTGAGCCTTAAATTCTTCAAATCCTTCATCCCGAAAACATTTCCTGCCACATTACTCAGTATGTTTGGCATATTGCCAGGCTCGAACAATTCGGAAGGATAAGCAATTTTTATATTATTTCCTTTTATCTCAAAAACTTTTGCAGCTAATTTTTCCACATACTTTTTTGTGGTTGTAATCTCAGTCCAAGTTCCTATGCTGCTCTCAGCAGCAACTGCACCTGCGGCTTTTTTTAAACTTATTCCCAAAGGTTCGACAAAAAAATCACAAATCAAATCATTCTTAGGAGCATATTTCAAATCAACATAATCTTCATATTTCATTTTAACATCCTCAAAATTTGTTTCGGTTTCAAGATTCCCTTTTCAGTTATCACACCTGCCACATACTTCCAAGGCGTCACGTCAAATGCAGGATTTTCTATTTTCACACTCGGCAGTTTTCCAGGGTCAATAACCTCTTCAGGATTTCTTTCCTCAATCACAAATTTTTTCCTTTTATCCAGTTTCATGATTTCCCCAACAAAATATACAGGAACCTTATTCTCTTTCGCCAATATCGCTAGCATGTAGCTGCCAATCTTGTTCACCACGCCTTCTTTTCTGATCGAATCAATACCTAAGAGCAGCATGTCAACCCGTTTGATAAAATAGCCAGGAGCAGAATCATCGATATAGACAACAGGAATTCCAGCTTCTGAAAGTTCTTTTGCAGTTTTTTCCCCTTGATATAACGGTCTGGTCTCGGTAGCTATAACTGTGAATTTCTTTTTTTTCTCAAATGCCTTTTTGAATATTTCCACAACCGAAGAACTGTGGCAATGAGTTAAAATCGTGGAATTATTTTTTATCAGCTTGAACCCATTCCATGCAATCAGCGAGCCCACATTCTCAAAATAATAAATCATTTTGTCAATTGCTTCCAAACTTCTCTCTTTTTTTATTTTTTCTATCGCATTGTATAGGGCAACTGCGGTTGGCCTTGAACTAACCAATATGTTACAGGCCTTGCTAAACTCTTGTTTAAAGCCGTTCTCTTCCGCAACTTCTTTTATCGCCTTAAGGCCGGCTATTGCTATGCTCCTTGCGCCTTGAATCTTCAGATTCTTTATGTCCTCGGCAGCCTTTTCCACACTATCCATAAATTCAAATTCTCTTGGATTAAATTAAAGATTGATGGCAGATTTAGAGAAAGAGAAAAAGCAATTGATTGAGCAGATGATCAAATCGAAAGTATTGAAAACGCCTAAAATCATCGAAGCTTTTGAAAAGATTCCCAGGCACGAGTTCGTGACCAAGGAATACATCAGTTCCTCCTACATGGATTTTGCTCTGCCGACATTGAAAGAGTCGACAATATCCCAGCCGTCCACTGTAGCTATAATGACTGAAGCTTTGAATCCGCAAGAAGGAGAAAAAATCCTTGAGATTGGTACTGGAAGTGGTTGGCAAACTTCTCTTCTCGCTTACATCATCGGAAACAAAGGAAAAATGGTGACCATAGAGTTTGACCCTGACTTGGTGGAATTCGCGAAGAAGAACATCCATAGGCTCGGCATAAAAAATGTTGAAGTGATTCTTGGAGACGGATCTTTGGGATATAAGAAAGAGTCCCCTTATGACAAAATAATTTTCACTTGTGCCACTCCTTCCATCCCCAAACCAGTTCTAGAGCAGTTGAAAATAAGTGGAAGGATTGTTGCTCCGGTCGGCTCGATTGAAGTTCAAAGGATGCTTGCAATTGATAATTTTGGGAAAGACAAATTTACAGAAACAGAAATAGAGCCTGTATCTTTTGTTTTTGTGGGATTGAAAGGGAAGTATGGGTTTAAAGAGAAATGATTTAATCAATAAAAGGCACAGAATTCTCAATGCATTCAATAAGCATTTTTATGGGAGGGAAAATAGGTTCTGGTAGTCTATTCAATGGATACCATTCCCATCCTTCATTTTTATCAGGTTCCATATTTTTCGGTTCATTTGCCCAGTTTTTAGCCATCACGCAAAAAGCAACATATGGGTCTGCCACAACACCATCTATTTCGTATGGTTTCAACAATCTCACACACTTGAAATCAAATTCATCTACATCTATCCCAGTTTCTTCAAGTAACTCTCTTTTAGCGCACTCAAATACATTTTCTCCTTCTTCTATATGCCCAGCAGGTGTTGAGTAATGTCCCTCACCGAAAGCATTCTTCCGTTTACCAAGGAGTATCTTCCCATTACGTTCTAAAAAAATATACACGACTAATTTTACCCATTGCCTTTCTTTCATGTTATCAGGCTGAATGGGGTTGGCGGGATTTGAACCCGCATTCACAGGTTTCTTTCATCTTGGAATCAAAGCTCCATGAAAAATCTGGAGCCTGTTGTCCTAACCAGGTTAGACTACAACCCCAACTTACTAAATTTAATTAACATCAAGACTTAAAAATATCATTTAAAATTAAAATAGACTTATAGTTCATATCCGGTTAAATAATTAATATTTTAATCCTTTATTATCTTAACTAAAGAGTGGTAGAAATGGAAGTTCCAAATCATTTAGCTATTGTACTAGACGGTAACAGAAGATGGGCTAGAAAAAATTTCATGCCTTCTTACATTGGCCATAGAAAAGGTGCAGACACATTCGAAAAATTTTTAGACTGGTGCGCTGAACTAAACATTCCAAACGTGTCGGCATACATACTTTCTACAGAAAATTTGGAGAATAGGTCTAAAAAGGAGCTGGACGAATTATTCAAGCTGTATTATGATTATCTACAAAGATATTTGGAAAAAAAATCTGGATTTTTCGACAAATATCAAATGCGTGTTAGGTTTATTGGAGACCTCGACAGACTTCCTCCAAAGCTCGTTAAACTGATGGGGAAAATAATGATGAGAACTGCGAAATACCAGAAGCACGTGATTAATTTTCTCATGGCTTATAGCAGCAAGTTTGAAATTACTAGTGTAATAAAAAAACTTGCTTCTGGGTTTATGAAAGTGGGTAGGGTTGAGATTACAGAGAGAGAGGTTGAGAAGAACTTGTTAGTATCAGTGCCAGTGGATTTAGTTATTCGTACAGGAGGTATGCACAGGCTTTCCAATCTTTTACTCTGGCAAGCAGCTTATGCAGAAATCTATGTTACAAAAACTCTATGGCCAGACTTTAACAAGCGTGAACTAGTGAAAGCCATAAGATGGTTCAACAACGAAGAGAAAAGATATGGTAAATAGGTATGCCACTGAATATTAAAGAATGGCAAAGTCTTTTCATTCCTTTGATCGATCAAGAAATAAAAAAACTGATTCCTGAAGATTCATACAAGAACTTGTATGACAGCATGCACTATGTTTTCAGCACTGGCGGCAAAAAGCTTAGACCCACATTGTGTCTGTTTGTGTGTAAAATCTTGGGTACAGATGTTAAATCTGCCATACCATTTGCAACATCCTTAGAAATGATGCACAATTTCACTCTTGTTCATGATGACATTGAAGATGGGGATTTGATAAGAAGAAACTTTCCAACTGTTTGGAAAAAGTATGGAATGGCACATGGCATAAACATTGGCGACGGCATGATTTTCAAGGCATATGAATCCTTGCTAAATTCAGAGCATTACCTTCCTTTGAAAAAAGTTGTAATACTTTCCAAGCTGCTTACAGATACTTTAATGAGAATAATCGAGGGGCAGAACATGGAGTTTAATTTTAGAAGTAGAGACAACGTTTCAATAGAAGAATACATGGAAATGGTTTGGAGAAAATCTGGAGTTTTGTTTGCAACTGCGTTATCCGGTGGAGCGATTATCGCTGATGCTTCTGATGAAATAAAACAAACGCTAGAGGAATATGGGAAAAAAATAGGTCCAGCCTTTCAGATAAGAGACGATGTTTTGAACATTATCGGTGAAGGTAGGAAATACGGCAAAGAAATAGGGGGAGACATCAAAGAGGGTAAGAGGACGATTATAATCATTCATTGTTTGAATGCTTGTAAATCAGATGAGCGGAAAAAAATTTTGGATGTCTTAAAAAAAAGTCGGGAGCAGGTTTCTGTTTCTGATGTAAAACTTGTAATAAAACTAATGAAAAAATATAATTCGATTGAGTTTGCTCAGCAAAAGGCAGAGGAACTAGCAAGCCAAGCCAAACAAGCTTTGAAGAAGATTAGAAATAGAGATCTAGCTGTCGCATTAACCGAACTGGCTGATTTTATATCTAAAAGAGATTACTAATTTTAATTGATACTATGAATTATGATGTAGTCGTAGTCGGTGCAGGCCCTGCTGGGTGCAGAACTGCAGAATTAATTGCCAAAAAAGGATTCAACGTCCTAGTTCTCGAAGAACATCTGGAAATTGGAAAACCAGTCCAATGCACTGGCCTTGTCAGCCAAAGAATAGGAAAAATACCAAAGAAAATTATTGTTAACAAAATTAAAACAGCCAAGTTTTGCTCTGGTGACGAGTCTTTTGAAGTCAAATCAAAAAAGTCGGTTTATGTCATTGATAGGTGGAAGTTCGATAAACAAATTGCTGAAAAAGCCAGGAATGCTGGAGTGGAATTCAAGACTTCCACAAGATTTTTGGATTTTAGAAATGGGGAAGTGGCTACTTCTAACGGAATCTATAGAACAAAGCTTTTGGTTGGAGCGGATGGTCCAAATTCTACTGTTGCAAAAGTTTCTGGAATCGAACTCCCAAATAACATTTTATCTGCTGTTCAGGTTAATGTAAAATCCCAATTTGATCCTGACATAGTTGAGCTGTGGTTTGGCTCTGACATTGCTCCAGGCTTGTTTGCTTGGGTAGTTCCAGAAAGCAGTAGTGCAGCAAGGGTTGGTTTGGCTTCAGATAAGAATTCAAACAGATTTTTTGAGGAATTCTTAAAAAAAAGATTTGGTAATTTAAAATCAACTGGCAGAATCGGCGATTTTATTAGGTATGGGCTGATAGAAAAATCTGTTACTGATAATGTTCTGCTGGTGGGGGATGCTGCTTGCCAGATCAAGCCATTCAGTGCTGGCGGACTGGTTTACGGACAAATTGGTGCTAAGTATGCTGGTGAAGCTTGTGTGAAAGCCTTGCAGAAAAATGATTTTTCAGAAAAATTCTTGCTTGAAAATTATGATAAAAAATGGAAGAAAGAGCTTGCTGGACCGATAAGGAAAGGATTGGTCATGAAAAAAATATTTTCTAAATTTGGAAGCAAATCTTTCAAATTGATAAAAAATCTGGGAATAACAAAACTGTCTTCTGTGATGGATATGGATTTTCTAGGGAAGAATTAGTGTACCGATATCTTCGTCCCCAAGCAAGGCCTTTTCAAGATTCCCTTCCACTAACCCATTAATTATCTGGGTCTTGATTCCAATTCTTGCAAGCTCAATCATCTTTTCAACTTTATGCGACATTCCGCCTGTCACGTCAATTCCACTACTTCCCGACAATAAATTTTTTATTTTAGAATAGCTTTTTGGCGTGATTTTTTTTATTAGTTTTGCATCCATATTTTTTTGCGGATCGGCATCGAACACCCCATCAACCAAACCTGCAAATATTATTTTATTTGGTTTAAGTTTTTTTGCCAGGAAACTAAAAATTTCTTCTGTAGATAAAATGCAACATCCTCTTTTCAGGTCCATTCCAACATCCCCGTATACGACAGGAACCATTCCACAGCTAAGTAATTTTTTTATCGGTTTTGTATAGAAATCGACTATCTTGAAATCTTCTGCAATGCAGGAAGAAGATGCCTGAATTGACATGGCATTTTCGCCGGCTTTCATCAGCGCGCTTACTACAATCCTGTTTAGTCTGGATGCTGCGTCCTGGACTTCACTGATACCCCTGTAACTTTCCTCATTGATAACTCCAATATCGGTCTGATATTTTGCAGCAGGAACGTGAGGGAAAGACCCGCCGCCATGCCCAACAAGCAATTTTAATTTTCCTTTTTTTCTCACATGATGTATCTCTTGGGATAACTCATTGATTACTTTTTTGTTTTCCATAAAAGGAATTTCCTTTACTGTTATCAGAGACCCGCCGAGTTTTACGAAAACCAATTCTTTCATACCTTCACTTTTGATAGTTCGTTTAACGCAATCTTAAACCAATGCGTATATTTTTCTGGATTGTTTTTAATGTCTTTTTTTAGCTCATCCAAATCAATAAACATCCAATCCTCGACTTCAGTCGAATCCGGCATAGGTTTGCCATCAAATTTTCCTAAAAAAACATGGTCATATTCATTTTCAAAAAGGCCATTGTCAAATTTTACCTTGTAGATGAAGCTGAATATTTCTTTTATTTCGCAATCGAACCCCATTTCTTCTTTTAACTTTCTATGTGCAGCTTTTTCTATGGGTTCGCCAGGCCTTGGGTGGCTGCAGCAGGTGTTCGTCCACAGGCCTCCGGAGTGATACTTTTCTTTAGCCCTTTTCTGAATTAGCATTTGACCCTTGGAATTAAAAACGAATATCGAGAATGCCCTGTGCAGTTTTCCCTCCTGATGTGCCTTTATTTTCTCTTCTTCACCAATTATGTTGTCATTTTCATCTACAATTGCTACCATTTCTTTTTTCATAATCTTAATCAAGAGGAGATAGATTTAAACGTTGTGAATTCTTGAGTCCTGTGAGAAAATTGAAGAGCCTCGAGCGAGATTTGAACTCGCGACCTACTGATCTCAAGCTGTCATCTTTTTTCCAAAGATCAGTTACAAGTCAGTTGCTCTACCAACTGAGCTATCGAGGCTTACAAGTTAATTAAATATCTTTCCTTAGATAAACTTAAAAATATGTCTCTTATATCTGAGGAAGCCCAGAAGAAATTCTTCAAGGCAGGTTACAGGATGATCGGCAACCATTCTGCTGTGGAGATCTGCCACTGGACAAAGGAAAGCCTGAGAAAGGGGAGAATCTGCTTCAAGGAGAAATGGTATGGGATCAAGTCCCACAGATGCCTTGAGATGAGCCCTTCAATTATTTGGTGTACTCACAAATGCCAGTTCTGCTGGCGGCCTTTGGAATTCACAGTTTCCAAGGAGCCAAAGCCAGACGATCCAAAAGAGATTGTGGACGAGTGCATAAAACAGAGAGGGATTTTACTTACAGGTTTTGGAGGCAATGAAAAAGTCAATAAGAAAAAATGGAAAGAAGCATTCAGCCCAACAAATGCTGCCATAAGTTTGGCAGGCGAGCCGACCCTTTATTCTAGGATTTCTGAACTGATCGAAGAGCTACACAGGAGGAGCATGACGACTTTCCTGGTCACAAATGGGACCAGGCCGGACAGATTGAAAAATCTGGAAGAGGAGCCAACCCAGCTGTACATCAGCCTCTGCTCTCCAGACGAGAAAACCTATCAGAAAGTCCACAACCCACTGATTGAAGACGGATGGAAGAAACTGAACGAGAGCTTGGAGCTGATGAAGAGCTTTGACTGCAGGAAGGCTGTAAGGCTGACTCTTGTAAAAGGATTGAACATGAAAACCCCGGAGAAGTATGCGGAACTGATCCTGAAGGCAGAGCCGGACTTCATCGAGGCCAAAGCTTACATGCACGTTGGAGAATCTCAGAAGAGATTATCGAGAGAATCAATGCCTGTTATAGATGAGATAAGGGAGTTTGCCGAGAAGCTTTCAGAATTCACCGGGTATGAGATTAAGGATGAAGACAAGCCAAGCAGGGTTGTTTTATTAACAAAAGGTTAAGATTAAATTATGAAAAAGAAATTCTGTCCGAAGTGCGGGAAGACGGTTGAAAAAATATATGGCAGCTTGTGCAAAGACTGCTTCCTGTTAAACGTCTCCTTCGCGGAAAAGCTTCCGGACAAAATAATATTAAGGAGATGCAAGTCGTGCGATAAGATTTTTGTCGGCAAGAAAACCACAAACACAGTCGACAATGCCATGGATTTGATCCTTTCAGACTTATTGAAACAACCTGAGATTCATTCAGCAACATATAGGATTTCAGGAAGCAAGATTTACATCAACCTCACGCTAAAGGTCGACGACCTGGAAAAGACAGAACAGAAAATCTTAAACCTGATAGTAAAAAATATTTTTTGCGAATATTGTTCGATGAAATTGACACGCTACTACCAGTCAATATTGCAGATCAGGGCGCCGATCAACATGATCGATGAAATCCTGGATGACGTGCAAGAACAAATCGACTTTTTGAACCAGCATGACAACCTTGCTTTCATCTCAAAGGTAGAAAGAAAACCAGGATGGGTTGATTTGTACATAGGCTCGAAAAGAGCGGCGACACAGATATCTAAATTTCTGAAAGGCAAGTTTAAGGCAAACATTAAAATCTCAAGAAAATTAACTGGTTATATAAGCGGAAAGAAAGTTTATAGAGACACGTTGCTGGTTACAATAGGTGAATGAATGGGAAAGAAAAAATTTGAACCGACTCCAGAAGAGGTAGAGGTGGCAAGAATAAGGACACCAAGGTCTGGCGAAGTCTTGGGAGTGGTCGAGATGATGCTTGGAGCTGACAAGATGAGAGCAAGATGTGAAGATGGAAACACAAGGATTTGCAGAATCCCTGGCAGGATGAGAAAGAGAGTTTGGATAAAGATGGGGGATTTGATTCTGATTGAACCCTGGAAGATACAGACGAATGAAAGGGGGGATGTTGCTTTCAGATACACTTCCACTCAGGCAAACTGGCTGAGAAGAAAGGGTTTTGTAAAAGACCTTTAGATTGACTCAACTTAATTATTAACAAATTTTTAATTATTAATTGAGTGATTGCTTGAAACCGAAGATAAGATTGGAAGACATAAAAGAATTGAAAATCGAGAGGAAAGTTTTTGATGACAAGACACTATTAGCCATATACAAACTGATGAAGAAGGGAATTGTAAAGACAGTTGAAAGCATCGCCAAGGAAGGTAAGGAGAGTGTGGTCCTATCAGCTAAGGATCCTAGGGGTGACTGGATTGCACTGAAAATCTATAGGATAGAATACAGCAATTTCAAGAGAATGTGGGAATACTTGGCAGAAGATCCAAGATTCTTTGGTTTGAAAAAAAGCAGAAGAGCAGCAGTTTACACATGGTGCAGAAGAGAGTTCAAAAATCTGAAAATTGCCCATGATGCTGGTGTGAATTGCCCCAGGCCAATAGCATTCAACGAAAATATTTTGGTGACGGAATTCATCGGTAAGGATGGTGCACTTGCTCCCATGCTGATTGATCTTAAATTCGATCAAAGAGATGCTCAATTAATTTATCAAGATGTTTTGAATGAGATTGAAAAGATTGCCAAGGCTGGCTTGGTGCATACAGACCTCAGCGCATACAACATTTTATTTTTTGACAGAGTCTGTATAATAGATTTCAGCCAGGCAGTCACACTCGAGCATCCGACGGCAAAGGAATTTTTAAAGAGAGACATAAAAAATATAAATTCATACTTCAAGAAACTGGATGTTAAATTAGAAGATGAAGAAAAATTATATAGCAAGCTGATAAAAATTACGGGATTGAAATGATAGATCTAGTCAGGATTCCAGAGGAAAGGTTGAAAGCTTTGAAGAGGGGAAAGTTCAAAGACCAGCTCGAAAAATTCACTGAAACAAAAATTGAATTCAACGACGACATTTCCATAGAATGTGACGATCCCCTGAAGATTTTGAGAATAAAGATGGTGCTGCAGGCTTTTGGCAGGGGTTTCGATTTCGACACTGCGATGAACCTGCTCGACGAGGATTACATCCTTGATATAATTGAGATGAAAGATTATGCTGGAAAATCTAGGAATAGAATGATAGAGCTGAAGGGAAGAATCATCGGAACCAAGGGGAAGTCAAAAAAGATGATTGAGGAGAGCACGGAAACAAAAATTTCGATATATGGTAAAACAATATGCATCATAGGGAAGTGGGATCGAGTCACGGGTGCGAGGAAATCGGTTGAAATGCTTTTAAACGGTAGCCTGCATAATACTGTATACAGATTTTTGGAAAAGGTAAAAAGGTGATTTCACGACTGACCAGAGGATTGATGGAGTCGAACTGAGCGATAAGATAAAAGAAATTAGTGTTGCAGAATTTTTTGAAAAGAACAGGCATCTTCTTGGATATGAGAACCCGACAAAATCCTTGTTGACAATAGTCAAAGAGGGAGTGGAGAATGGGCTTGATGCGTGCGAGGAAGCAAGGATATTGCCAGAAATATCCGTTTCTCTGAAACCGAGTGGTGTAGACAGGTTCAAAGTTGCGATAGAAGACAATGGACCTGGGATTGTGGAGGCAAAAGTTCCGGTGGCTTTTGGAAAATTTTTGGTCGGAAGCAAGTTCCACAGACTGAGACAGAGCAGAGGGATTCAAGGAATAGGAATTCACGGAGCAGTTCTATATTCCCAGCTGACAACAGGTAAGCCAGTCAAGGTGACATCCAGCACTGGAAAGGAGATCAACGAATTTGAACTGATGATTGATGTTTCAAAGAACGAGCCAAAAATAATTTCCCACGCTTCGCACAGAAATCCGGACAAGTGGCATGGGATCAAGATCGAGATGGAAACTGAGGGGAAATATACTGAGAGCCAGCAGTCAATTCCAGAATACTTGAAGCAGACTGCAATCGTAAATCCTTTTGCCCACATTATTTTTGACGGGCCGGATGGGAAGACCGAATTCAAAAGAACCGTTGAAGAGCTCCCGAAGCAGCCAAAAGAAATCAAGCCGCATCCGTATGGTGTGGAACTCGGAAGACTGAGGAGGATGCTGTCAATAACTAAAGACAAAACAATTGTAATGTTCTTGACAAGGGAATTTTCAAGAGTCGGCAGAACATCTGCAGAGCAGATCTGCAAGCTTGCAAAGATCGAGTTCAGCAGAAAATCGTACGAGCTGGCTCACGAGGAAGTGGACAGGTTGCACAAAGCGATGCAAATGGTGAAGCTGATAGCTCCGCCTACAGACTGCCTATCGCCACTCGGAGAAAATCTGATCACAGAAGGGCTGAAGAAAGAACTGTCGGCAGAATTTTTTGTTGCTATTTCCAGGCCGCCAACAGTATATCGCGGTTATCCTTTTCAGATTGAAGTCGGTTTAGCTTACGGTGGCAGCTTGCCAGAGAATGAAACTTCTCAACTTTTTAGATTTGCAAACAAGGTGCCTTTGCTTTACCACAAGGCCGATTGTGCGATAACCGAGGCCGTGGCAGAGACTGACTGGAGAAGATATGGCCTGCAGCAGTCGCCTGGCAACTTACCTTCTGGCCCGTTGGCAATCATGGTTCACCTGATATCAGTCTGGGTCCCGTTCACTTCAGAAGGAAAGCAGGCAATTGCTAACTATCCTGAGATAGTCAAAGAAATCAAGCTCGCGCTCCAGGATGCAGGAAGGAAGCTTTCAAAGTTCGTCAACCAGAGGAGAAGAGCGAAAGACTCCCAGCTGAGGAAAGAACTTTTCGAGAAATATATTCCTGAATTAGCAGAATCATTAGAGAAGCTGACTGAGAAGCAAAAGCAAAAGATTATTGAAGAATTGGAAAAGATAATTAAGAAAGGTGGTTTGGTTGGAAAAGCAGAAGACGGAAGTCAAGAAAAGCCTTAAGCAGATCGGGGAAAAGGTCTTGAAAGATATAGAGAGCGGAAGCAATCCCAGTCTGGATGTTCCTATAAGGACTTTGAGCAATGTGAAGTTTGATGAAGAGTCCAGGATGCTGACGATGGGTGAGGCAATCGCAAAAAGATATTTCTTCAATGTGGCTCACGTGAGAAAATTTGTCCAGACCATAGAGGCTGCGGCAGTGGCAAAAGAATTGATTGATGTGAACAAACACTTGAGCCTCAGAGAAGCATTTTACAGGATGAAAAGAACACTTCCTGATTCGAACATAAACTTGGTTGACGAGCAGGTTGAGTCTAATCAGGCAATAGAAGATTTGGAATTGATTTCAAGCAGTTCTCGAGAGCAACTGCACATCAATGCGAACAAGATGGGCTCGGTTGCCGGGAAGATTGTGGTAGAAGACAAGGGGGATTTGATTGATTGGAGCAGGCTCGGGAGCGGTGGTTGGGCGATCCCTTCGAACGTGGAAGACATAATTTTCAAGAAAGTGAATGCAAAATTCATAATCTACATGGAGAAAGCAGCCGAGTGGGAGAGATTGCACGAAGATAAAGTGTGGGAGAAATTGAACTGTGCTATTGTCAGCTCGCAAGGCCAGGCCACTCGTGGAGTGAGAAGATTGTTACAGAGGCTGCACCTTGAATACAAATTACCTGTGTATGTTTTGACAGACTTTGATCCATGGGGATTTTACATTTATTCTGTTCTCAAGTTCGGCTCAATCTCTCTAGCTCACATCTCTGAAAGCCTTGCCATCCCAGAGGCCAAGTTCCTTGGGCTTACTGCAGATGACATCAACAACTTTGATTTGAAGAAACATCTGATTAAATTCGAGGATGTGGATTTCAAAAGATTGGAACAGATAAAGAATTATGACTGGTTCAAGAATGGAAAAGATTGGCAAAGGCAGTTCAAGATGATGAAAGATATGAAGGCAAAGGCAGAATTAGCTGCTCTCTCATCTAAAGGAATAACATTCATCTCTGAAAAATATCTGCCAGAAAAGATAAGGAAAAAAGATTTCATAGACTGATAAATAAATATCTTTCTCTTTCTAATTGAGATATAATGACACACTACGCATTAGTCCCAGCTTTCAACGAAGAGAAGAACATCGAAGAGGTAATTCTCCGTTTGAGAAAACACAAGAATGTGAATGTCATAGTTGTTGATGATGGATCCACGGATGCAACTCCTCAAATTGTTAAAAAAATGGGAACTGTTTTAGTCAGGCATGAAACCAATAAAGGAAAAGGCGAGGCAATCAATTCTGGTTTCAATTTCATTCTGAAAAACTACCCTAAAACCAAGTATGTTGTTGTAATTGATGCTGACATGCAGTATTTACCTGAAGAAGCGATGAAACTTTTGAAGCCATTGGAAGATGGAAAAGCAGATTTTGTGACCGGATACAGGGATTGGTCTGAAGTTCCATTCAGGCACAGGCTTGGCAATTTCGTCTGGAGGAAATTCTTCAACATCCTTTTCGGGACAGACTTCAAGGACACAAATTGTGGATATATAGCTTTGACAAGGAATGCTATGAAAAAGGTTAAGAGAGCTCTCCATGGAGGATACATAATCGAGAATTCTGTTTTCATCGAGGCAATAAAAAACAATTTTAGAATCAAACAAGTTCCAGTCACTGTTGTTTACAAACGCAAAAGTGGTGTCGTGAGAGGGATAAGAATAGTGTTTGGTGTTTTCATTTTCATTTTGATAGAAGGTTTGAAGTTCAGACTTGGGATAAAGGATTAAAATTCATATAAATAAATTTATAAAAACGAAATTTCCTATCTGGTTTAAAACAGATTTTTCCATTTATAATAGGCATAAACTAATTTTTTAATGATATAAGAAGATTTATTTTGACTTATTTTCTGATTTCATCGGAAGTCTGATCCCGAAAGGATAGCATATCTAAGAAAGCAATTTAAAGTCGAGAGGGTAGATTAAAATGAGATGGGAATGTAGCTCAGCCCGGGAGAGCAATCGGCTGAAGACCGATGTGTCGGGAGAGGATTTAAAAAATTCCCTGAATTCAAAAGATGTTGGTACATCTGAAAGTCTCCCCATTCCCACTCCTTTTTTTAATTAAAAATTTAAGATTAAATTGCAAGCCATTAAGATTTATTTCTAAATTTGTCCCAGTTTTTTATCAAAAGAAAAAGCAGTATTAAAAAAACAACCAGTAGCACTTGATTTGTGGCCTGATAAAGTGTATACACGCTATTTTCTGGTATAGAACCTGTTAAAAATTCTAACTGGTTTCTAACTGGGAACTGTGGTTGGTGAGGATGAATGGAAGTGAATTGATAATTTAACCAGTATACGACCTCCCCAGCACTCCTAACAATCCAGAACATTAAAAAGACCAATAAGGTATACCGAACGTCATTTTTATAAATCAATACAAGGGATACTATAAAAAAGAAAATCGAAAAAACTATTGCATCACCTAAAATAAAGGTCCCATTAAGTAATGTCAAAATAAATGGCATGAATGTCCAGATAATGTTCTCTGTTTCTGCTCTAACTTTAGCAACGGCAAATATAAACAACGCCAAAGATATTAAAGCAAAAACAATGAGAAATGGACGGTTATATTTTTGAAGCCTTCCTAGATTATTCATAATAATTATTATTTTCTGTAATTAGTTATAAATAAAAACTTTAATGAAAATTACAACAATAATTTAAGATTTATCAACGTCTTACAAAATAATAGATTAGATGATTGAGATGGCAGAAGAACAAACACCTGAGATTGGAATAAAGGGCGGATGGGAAGGGGAATTGCTAGAGAACAGGGTGATGATCTGGGGCAAAGAGGCAGTTCAGCTGTATGACGAGTCTGGATATGGAAAGCCTCTGCCAGAGGAAGACCCTGACAGACTTGAGCTAGAGTTAATCGAAGCTGTGTATCTGGTCGAGAAAGGAAAGTTGAAAGTTTTTTCCAAGGGCGAGGGCAAGAAAAAAAGAAAATCCATCAATTTTAAGGGCATGATGGAAATCGGAACTAAGCAAGTGAATCTTTTTCATTCTTCTTTTATCGTCTACAGGGACCTGAGAGAAAGAGGTTATCTGGTTAAAACAGGATACAAGTTCGGTGCTGTGTTCAGGGTTTATGAACGTGGGGTGAAGCTGGTTCATGGCCCGAAGGAAGCCCACGAACACACGAAATGGGTCATGCAGCCTGTTGCCGAGGAGTCGGCATTCTCATTGCCAGAAATGTCTCGAGCGGTCAGGCTGGCTCACAACATCAGAGCCACATTCGTCTGGGCTGTGGTTGACAAAGAGTCTGACGTGACCTACTACGTCATACAGAGAATAACCCCCTGAGTGGTTTAATTGGAAGAATAAAAACTTCTTTTGACAAGCAATAACAGCTATTAAGAAACAGCAGAAAGTTTAGCTCAACTTAAATCTGAGGACAGCGGCTATGTCGTATGTTCTGCAGAATTTCTCTCCTATAGCATTTTTTCTTGAAACGAGTTTGATTTCCCCTCTTTTGTTTTCAATCTCTTTGACTAACCCTTCAAAATTTTTTTCATGTATTTTTTCCTCAGAAATAAAAACAGTTTTTACCGCGCCAATGTAAGCTGCAGCCCTCACCTGTTCAATACCATAAGCAGCAAGTCCGTCATCCTTGCTTACATGAACGAAAAATTCTTGGATTTCCGCATCTTTGGCAACAGACATTTTTATTTTTGCCCTTTCCATCCTTTCTATCTGCTCTTCCTTCCACTCTTCTTTTTCAAGCGTGAAAAAACTGCCAAATCCAACTTCAATTGTATGGTAACTTCCTTTCTGAACATCCTTCGGCGCCTCAACTATCTTGCCAGCAACCCTCAACTTGTTTTTGTATTTGTCAAACTCAATCTTCTCCACCTTTATTTTCAAGGTGAAAAATTTCTTCTCGCCCTTTTCTTTTCCTTCCTCCTTCTGGATGAATATCGTCCTCAAAGTCTTTGCGGTGAGGAAGTCTCCAGCTTCAAGTATGCTCTGCATATGCCAGAGGTCTAGCGGGTCGTCTATCTTGAGCTTTGCGGTCTTCCTTTCAGGGCTGAATTCTATCACTTTCAAGCGAACACCACAAGAATTAATTGTTTAAAGGGTAATTATAAAATTAGGTGTCTTTTTGAAAAGAGGGCAAGCAAAGATTGATGAGTTTGCATATGTTCTACTCGCCGGCCTTTTACTCATTGTAATAATGATGATTGTCTGGAGTGCCTTGCCTCAGGAACTGCCGCCGATGGTAACTCCTCCTTCTGTTTCCTTGTCATTGTCAAGGGGTTCCTCAGCAAGCTTCATTTTTACCATAAATGCGACTGCTGCGAAAATTACCCTGGATCCTTACGGCGACATAAAGGACTGGCTGAATTTCGATAAAAATTTCTTCGCTCTTGGAGGCTCTACAGATGTTAAAGTTACTGTAGTTGCTCCCGCCGATGCCACGGAAGGGGTTCACACCGGATATATAACAGTTTCTTCTGCAGGAGGAAACAGGACAGTTTATGTCAACGTAAACGTTTTGAAATTTTCCGCAACAGACATCCCACACCCAATCTATTTCAATGATTTTACTGTTAGCTACACTCTCGGCTCTGAAATAATAGCATCAAAGGAGGATGTGGATGTCGCAAAAGGCACTTTCACTAATCAGCCCGTGAGCTTGGTTAACGATCCGTTGCCAGACGACAAGTTTTCAATTGTCACATCAGGTTTTATTTCAATAGTTGTGGACGACACAAACAGCGGCGGCAACCTTATTGTAGAGCTTAACGGCAAGGAAGTTTTTAGGAGAACAGTTGGCTCGGGAGAAATCTCCATCCCGCTTGACAAATCTCAAATCAATAAAACCAATACAGTCAATTTAAGGACTGAATCGCCAGGATGGAAATTCTGGATGAGCACGGTCTACAAAATAAAGAGTGCCAAGCTTGGTATAAACTATCTGGGGATATCTTCTCAAGAAAAAACATTCAGCCTGGATGCAATAGAAGTCAGCAACTTCAGGTATGCAAGAGTGACTTTCAGGGTCAAGAATTATTTGCTGCCTCAGCAGAATCTTGTGATAAAAATAAACAACCAGACTGTTTATATGGATGTGCCTTCAGTTTCTATATTCAGAGAGGATTTCAGAGATGACGTTTTTGGTAATCCGTTAAGTTTGAATGCCGGCCAAAACACGTTGTCCTTCTCGTTGGAGAATGAAGGATTCTATGATTTGGGAGACGTGACTCTGATAGTCGTGCGCAGCACGCAGCCATTATACCAGTGAAAGCAAGCTGAAGAAATCCCTTGTTCCTGTCGCAGCACCCAAAACACCTATACACAATTTAAGATAGTTGCTTAGCTCTCTGTCTCTAGAAAATCTGTCGATCAAAATCAAAACAGCAACCACACCAGCCAGCTTCAGGAGTATGAACGAGGCTGGTCCAAACGAGCTGATGAAAAAATTCGGAAGGACATGCTGCTCCCGGTAGCCAAAAAAACTGAGTGCGACGAAGGTCGTGGTCGCGTCAAACATCTGAACAACAGAAACAATTCTATTTGACAAGTTCCATTTTTTAATTGAATAGAAAACAGCAATCCAAGGCATCAAGAAAATTCCAACTAAAAAAGCACCGTAGAAATTAATCGGTTTGATGTGAGCTATCGTGAATGAAAGTAATAGCAATCCTATAATGAAAGAAGTTTTGAAATAAGGTATACTCCTTTTCCTTTGCAAAAGAATACTGATTGACAAGGTCAATGCCAATATGATGAAAACAAAAAAATAAATGCCGGGAGTGACAAACCAGTAAGAGTTCACAGCCCCTGCATCCTCCAGACTCCTCAATGCTCCACCAAAAAGTATGTACGGGGCTACAGCTAAAGCAAATCTTCTGTCGATTTTAATGTTGATTCTTCTCAACAATTTGAAAACAAGGTAGGCTGCAATAACAAAAGTAAAACTATAGACAAGAGTTTTTGGTATGTCATAACCGGTTTTTGCCGGTGAAAGAAAGTAATCCAAGAAATCCTGAGGATTCATAAATAATAAATTTCCTTTGCATAATTAGTATACAGGGGTCCATGGTCCAGTTGGTTAACCATTAGGCCAAGAGACGTCGCGTTCACATCGCGAAAATCGCGAGTTCGAATCTCGCTGGACCCATTTTATTTCTTAATAAAAATAAGCAAAATCTGAGTCAAACTCAAAAATTTATAATTAACTGTTCATTTTTTATCTATGTCAGGTATCGGTAGAGGAGCATATCTTGATTTACGCAACAGAATTATTCCAGTTGTAGACGAAATAGTAGAAAATTCTCGCGATGAAGAAGTTTTTATCCGTTTCAATGAACTTAAAAAAAGAGCTGGAATAAACCCTCATAGTTTATACTATTTTTTTAGAAGATGCAAAGGCGTTGAAATTTATAGAGATTTTGTGGTTATACCAAAATCTAGTTGGTCTGAAGTTAAACTTGATAGTTTATATGTAGCAGATCCATCAGAAGCATTCTTCAGACCTTTCATTTGATTGCGTGTAATCTGCCTTAGATGAAATCAAGAGCAAATGTTGCTTATTTAAAACTTATTATTTATTTTTAAATTATGCAAGTAAAGACACAGTTTGATTATGAAGCTAAACAAGCAGCAAGACAGAAGCTTGTAAATTTTATTATTAGATATTACTCAAAAGATGAAAGAAAACATTTACAAATGGTTTGTTTTCCAGGAGCACAAGCCTTGGATATCTTCAGAGTTTCTGATGTTTTAGGGATACCAAGATATAATGTTACAGGAATAGAGGAAAATAGGGAAATATACAAGAAATTAGAGAAAAAAGATTTAGGAATAAATATTTTTCACGGAAACGATAAAGAGTTTTTTGAAAATACCAATGAAAGATTTGACATTGTTAGTTTAGACTATTTTGGCACTTTAAACTTAGACGTGTGGAAAACTTTAGCTAATAGTTTATTTGGGCGACAGGTTTTGAAACCAAAAAGTATACTTCATACAAATTTTTTCGGTTCAAGAGAAAAGAAATCTGTAAAACGTGTTTATACTATTCCTGACTATTCAGTTTTTAGTGATAAAGTCATAGATGCATTTATAAAAACTCAAAAATTAAAAGACGGTTTGTCTTGGCCCATTTTTGATATTTTAGGGGAGAGAGAAGGAGAGGCTCTGCAGAGATCTAAAAATAGATCACTAGCTGAATTAAGAGAAGAAATAACACGAAATATTATTTACATGGGTTACATGGGGACATTGAAAAGAGAAATTGGTACTGGGACAGAGCAGTTTCAATTTCTTTTTGCAATTAAAAAAAGAATTAATCAATTGGAAGAGCAAGGTGTGCCCCAACATCTCGCCATTTATCTTTATTTAAAAATGTGCAGTCCTTATTTTTGTGAAGGTCTAGAAAGATATAGGTACATAAGTGATGATGGTTCTCCGATGTTGACAGATATATTTTTATTCAATCAACATGAAGAATGGTTTAATTATGAATTATACCCCTTCAACATTAAAAAAATGGATAATGGCAGACATGTTGTTAACGTAGATGATTATAACATTAATGAGATAGATCTGGAACACCCTTTTGTAAAAAAGAATTTACGTCATGCTGAGATGGTTTCAACATATTTTCCAAAGACACTTGAATTGATAAAACCAAGGCAATTCTTAGGCTCTTCAGCAAAACCAATACTGTTAAGAGAAAAAGCAAAAGAATTGATAGAAAGTGGTGTTACATCAGAAGAAATACTACAAACTTACAGAGGTGTGGCAAGACAACAATTGGCTGCATACAAAGCATGGAAGACTATGAGAGAAAGAAAAAATGTAAGTGAAGATAATTCTGCTTAGAAGAAGATTTTTTCTTAAAAAGTTCAATTCACAGCCCCAGTATTGATATACTATCTCAGATGACCATACCATCATAAGCTATTTTTGATTCAGAGTAAACTAACCTTACAATTCTTTCTAGCTCTTCATGTGGTGGACACCTGTGACCTATATGAGTGAAAATTATGTTTTTAGCTTTTGCTTCTCTAGCCATTTCAAGCTGTTTTTCTAAAGACAGGTGAAACTCCGGGGATTTTTTCATTATTTCTGAACCGTCTAAAACAAGATAATCCATATTCATAATTTTTTGCAAATATTCTTTCCTTAAAGGATGACTGATATCAGAAAAATAGGCAAATCTTTTACTACCTTCAAAAGTGAAAGCAAGTGTATAACTTCCATGTCTCACAGGAACGAATGATATCTTTAGATCATCTATTTCTAAATTTTCTCCATATGCCAATAATCTTTCATCGAATTCTTCCACATATCTGAATTTTTTTTTTAATTCCTTGAAAACTTCTTTTGAAGTCACCAAAGGCATACCTACTCCCCTCCTCTGCATTATTGTTCTTACATCTTCCAAACTACCAACATGGTCATTATGAGCGTGAGATATCAAAACATAATCGAGATCTTCAACTCCCTCTCGAATCATTTGGTGATAAAAATCAGGACCACAATCGACCAAAATCTTTTTATCCCCATGTTCTATATATAACGAAGATCTGGTTCTTCGTGACCTGCTATTTGGAATTCTAGCATCTTCACAAGTTCTGCACTTGCATCCAAGCCTTGGAATGGGCCATGCTGGCCCCGTGCCAAAAAATTTTATTTTTGTCGATGACATTTACATCACACAATTATCGAATTAAACCATGAGGAAATTGCAAATTGAATAAAGTCTTTGGGAAGGAGGGATTCCCTTTTTTTCTAGCTCGTCATATAATTGTTCGATTTTTTTCTGAAATTCAAAATTGTACCACAAAAATGTCTCGTATCTCTCCCTTATTCCATCCTTTGTGTATGCCAATTGAGGAACTGATATAACATTCCACAATAATTCCATTTCTTCTATTCCAGGATTCTGGGAGTATTGCATTAAAATATCTTTTGCCTTTACTTTTACAAGAAACTGAGAGGATTTTCCACTTCCAGTTATTTTTATTCCATCTCTTGAAACACCCGAAGCTGATTTAGAACCCTTTAGATATTCAAATATTTTATCTCTCAATTCCTCATCAAAGAGGTAATCGGGGCTGTTAAATTGTATCGAGGATGGTGGAATGTAATCAATACTAAAAATCATCTCCAAGTTCGCTTTTTCTAGAATTTCTCTTTGGGCATAAAAAAAAGTTCCACAAAATAATTTAAGTTGTTCACCATCGAGTTTTGATTTTGAAGAAATAATATTTTTTACAGTCTGAAGATCAACAGCTATTTTTGGATGTACACCTGCTTTCATCAATTCTTCTGTCAGCTTAAGCCACTCCTCTTTGAAAGGAATGGACTTTTGTGGAATGAATTTTTCAAGATTTTGCAATTGCGTACTCATAAGCCTTTCTCACCCTACCTAACACCACACCATCCAAATCCTTTAACGCATTAACGGAATATATTTCACAACCAAGTTCCTTAAGTTTTCTTACGACTTTATTGTCTTCCTCATGGCCAACTTTGAATAGAACAAGTTGATTTCTTTTCATACCCATAATTTTTTCTATGTACGGAAGAACTTCCGAAAAATTATAAATTTGGGTGTCTGTAATGATTGAGTTAATGACTGGTCTGTTACTTGTTTCATTTAATTTCAACATTATGTCTCCAGCTAACTCAGTTCCACCTGCTTGTTCACTCGCCCAAAATTTCATTATTAAATCCATATCTCTAGTCCATGTGTTGTATAAAGTATTATTGCTAAAATTAAGTGGAGCGACCATCCCACCTTTCAAAATAACATAATCAGATGTTTTAAAGGCAGTATATGCAGCAACAAAATATTTTGCTCCTTCACCCATACTACCAGAAGTGTCGAGAGCAGCCAAATAATTTGGAATGATTTCTTTTTCCTTAACCGCTCCCTCTATACTTTGATATTCCCACTTCTTTGTTGATATTCCAGGTAGAATCCTTGGATATGTCGATTTGGTTTGCAGGAAATCCAAATCTCTAAGAGAATCTTTAGACGGATGCCAAGTTTCTGGAGTTACAGGAACTATTGGAGAACCTCCCTTTTCTTTGAGTGGAATGACCCTGAAGTCAATCTTTTCTTTTTCCTTATACCAAAGTTTAATCAAATCCTCATGAAAAATTACATCCTTCATCCATGGAAAGGCAGGACTAGCTCCTTTTCCTGGTCCTCTTAGTATTTTGACTATCTGCTTGAATTTATCCAACATTTTTTGTGGATCATCATAAGAGCCTGTTTTTTTGACAACATCCTCCAAATCCCCTTGGCCAGTTTCTTTATCTTTATATTTTATTACAGTGGGGTCACCGTACATTTGTTCTGTGAGCTCTGAGGAAGACATATCTCCTGTTTTTTGTTGCTCTTCAAGCAAAAGAGGTAAAAATATTTCAGTTATTCTATAAACTTGTCTTGGCCACTTTTCTTTTACGTTCCATTCCTTTTTCAATAGGAGTTCAATCTCTGACGCACAATCTTCTAAACGTTCATCTTTTAAATTTAAATGTAAGTCAGCATCCCACAAAAGCTCGTAACCTCTCACAAATGTTTGCCATACTGTTGAAACACCTTTACGTTTTTTTATGCTCTCGACTATTTCAGTAGTTTGGCTTATTACCAAATCTTCAAGGCCTCTATTAATTCTGTTAAGGTCGACACCATAGTCGTTATGAAAATTACAGCACATTGAAGCAGCTTGTTCTACATCAATTGATAATTTTTTGTGTTGTTCGATTGCATCCAAAGCACTTATGACAAGACGAGAGGCAGTTCCCTCATCATAAGGACAATAAATGTAGTGACCTATCTCGTGGCCAAAAATATTTCTTGCTCCCCTTTTCCAGTTGCTAAAAAGACTCAAACAACCTGGGTTAAAAAAAACTTGATATTTTTTCATATCAATGAATGATGCCCAATCTTTGGTTGGTAGAATGGTTATACCAGAAACTCCCGAAGTGATAACAGGACGAGGCAAAGAGGGATTATAAAAATCTCTTCTGGCTATATCCCAAACCTCGAAGAGCTCTTCTTGGCTGACCATGTTACATTCCCGCTTCTATTTTTTCTAAATCTCTTTTATAATCGCCCGCAATAAGCTGATCCATTTTACCTAGAAGATTTATTTGAGCCTTCACTCCAGCTTTACTTGTAGCCCCCACTCCTTTGTCCCAAACTTCATATATTTTTACCAAATCACCAATTTTGTTTTTAAAAACTCCACATATTTCATCTTTTACATACTCAAGTTTTTTGTTGCCATAATATCCTTTTCTGTTATCATATTCTCCTGTTAACTCAGCCCTGTGTAAAAGAGTGTAAGGAGCTAAGGCATGAACTACCTCTAGTTCAACTGTGTCAAGATCAATGAATGCCGCCAATGCTTTAGAATAAGTGTATAAACATTCTTTAAGAGCTCTTACTGAAAAACCCCCTTTAGTTTTGTAACAAATATTTTGTGGGGTTTTATGGTAGTGGCAAGCTCCCTCTTCTCCCCACATGCAAAGTTTATCAGGTTTCAAATCAATTGCCTGTCCCTTGTCATTTCCTGTACATCTCATGCATAAAGTTAATTCCCTTGCCAGGCTAACCATGTAAACTTCTGCTTCTGAGCCTGGCTTTAGATTTATTTGATTGTCTATAAGTGAAGGAAGTTCCACGAAAGCTGTATTTACATCATATCCCAAAACTGGATTAGGTTCCATTTTACCAAGTTTAGGCGCCTTTTCGATAAGCTTTTCCTTATCAAATCTTACCAATCTTTCATTTTCAGCATCACGAATGATTCTGAACAGGTCTGGAGCAGTAGCTTGAAAGGCAGGAGCGGCAAGTGCAATTCTGTCAGAGAATGCTTTCCTCCACTCAAAAGTTCCTGGCTCTGGCCAGTTCATTGTTAACACCATTCGATAATTTTTAAGTTTTATCACGTAGTCAGAATACTTTGCTATACCTTCTCCGAATATTGGCAAGAACATGTTTTGTTGATACGGGCTGAGCAAATTTATTTCGTCTGCAATTTTCCATGGCTGACCTGGGTTTATAAAGTTTCTCCATTTAGGATCTTCTCTTGGACCAATAACTTTAGACAGCTCTTCAGCAATTTTTACAAAATTAGTTTTAACTTCTTCAATTTGTTTTGGATCCATAGTAGCTAGCTCGGAGGGAGAAAGATTAAGATTCAGCATGTTTCCCATCAATTTTGCGTAATCAAATCTTGCAATAGCTTCCTCTTCTGTAATCTGAGGATGACATCTTAAAATACTCTCTTCGATATTGGACGGCGGTTGGTTTGTTAACATGGCTCCTACTGCTTTTAAATAACTTGTTTTTCCTCCTCCTACTCCTCCTACAAGAATAGTTGAACCACCATTAACCATGGAAGTAAGTATCGGGAATAAAAGAGCAGAATTAAATCTAAAATTTCCTTGACTGGTGCCTTTTACTTCAACCATTTCAAAATCTTCAATACTGCCGCGATAAAAATTTTTCTCTGCATAATCTTTTATTTCATATAAAGTACGAATATACTCTTTAAGTTTTCCAGAAGGCATTTTGCTCACCCTCTGGCTTCTGTCTTCCTGACTTCTTCAATTAATTTCATTAGCCCTGTATCTTTACACACCACTGGTTCTGCTGATATGATTTCTATAATTTTATCGTTCAAATTCTTACCTTCTTTTTGGGCAGTTTTTTCTATATCCGGGAGAATATCTTTAACCATTCCAAAAAATGTTTGGCCAAATTCTGGATCGTTTTTCACCAGTGAAAAAGCATCAGCCACAGTTCCAAAATTATCTAAACCCTTATCATAGTATACTAATTTTTCTGGCGTGGGGATGTCTTTGTTAGTTTCCATGTATTTTTTTGCCATGTCAAACAAAATTTTAGTAGCCTTTGATAGTTTACCACTTACTAAAAGGTCGTTGGCAGTGACCACTTTTTCTCTCTGAACTTTCATGTAGCCCATAGCTTTCATGACATCAGCAACTGTTAGTTTTTCCTTTTCCATGAGTTCATCGATGTTTTCTTCTTTGCATAACTCGAGCGCAATCGAATCCATCTTCGGATATTCTTTTTCTGAAGGCTGCAACCTTGTCTTCATAAGCTCATATGTGTAGAGCGCACGCTTTGCCTCTCGTGGTCCGATTTGAAGGCTTGTAAGAATATCGACAAGTGAAATCTTTTTCTCCCTAAGTTTGAAAATTTTTGTAAGGTTGCTTATGTTAACTGGATCTTCTATATCCTTTGAATCTGCTGTATAAGGAGCTGATCTTGCTTTTTCAAGATAAGACTCTATTTTTTTGACTTTCAGCGGTCCGATTCCTAAGCTATAAGCAACTCGAATTAAATCTGCTTTTGGATTGTCTCTCTTAAATTTGAGTACTCTTCCTGTGTCTGCATCTAATTTTTTAAGCTCATCTTCTGATAGACTACCAATATCAACTTGTATAGTAGCTTGACTAACCTGATCAACAAATGAAGTCACTTTTTTGGCTTCATCTATACCCATATCATATTTAGTAACAAGAGCAGCAAGGTCAGGAACACTGCCAAACCCATATCCAAGTGCCTCTGTGGCTTTGCTATCCAAATATTCTTTATCTGGTTCTGCCAATTCTTCTAATTTAAATCCAGGTGTTTCGAGCAGATACCTTCTAACAGTATCGGGTTTTATACCTACCATATCTTCAGGTGCCATGGACATAAAATCATAATCTTTTAGATTTTCAACTTTCACTCCTCTCTTCATTGCTCCTTCTAAAATTTTTCTACCTACTTTTTCTAATTTCGAAGCTTCTGGAGCTGGTGCGGTAGAAATTCTAAGTGGCACTGGCCTTAAAGGCTTTTCAAGCAAATAGCTGATTGTCCTCTGGAAAAATTCTGGATTGTCTGAAAGCGGAGAATCACAACCAAACAATGCCAAAGTTCCTTCTCTTAATTTTTTAATTGCTGCAACAGGCTGAGGTTGAATATCAATGTTTTTAGGTCTACCTTTTGACCTATCAATTGCCTTTCCTTGAGTGGTTTCAATCAAAACTTCCAGTCCGTCTGGTGCTGTTGAAGCAAGTGTCGTGCATGATATAGGAACTTTCTTACCATCTTCTTCATCGTACAATTTAATTTGCAACCCTTTTGTAATGGGGTGATCTTTTAATTTGAGTTCTCCTTCATAAACTGAATAACTATTGAAAGACACTCCAGCATCAATAACTCGCAACAGGGAATTTAAGTTGGTATCTGCTTTAGCATCCCCATACTCAGTTAAAGAAATTAAAACGGGTTTTCCATCTCCAAGATATCTTTGGATTATATTTTTTTCATCATCTCCTAGTTTCGCATTCGGCTTGTGTATGATCAAAAGGCTAGAATCTCGTAATGCGTCCATGTTTTCCAAAGATGTCATTTTTGATGCAAGTTCATAAATTTCTACACCAGCACCTTTCATATATTCGACAAAAGAAACTTTTACATCTTGTTTTTTCTTATCTTCTCCAACTGTTTCCCCTACTTTTACTAAAAATTTACTTAAATCAATTTCACCATGACCAGTTGAATAGAGAGCTTTTACCATTTTTTATCACACAAGCAATTCTTTTTTATTAATATCATTATTAGTAAAGCTTTTAAGTTTAACTATCATGTGGTGATGAATTTATAAGGTTAATGTTTCAATATAGGAGAAGGTGAAAAAGTGAGTATTTTCAGAAAAGATAAAACAGCCGAAGAGCTTAAAGGGGAAGTCAGAGAAGCCAGTGCTGATGTACTCCTGGATAAAATAATGGGACCAAAAATTGAAGCGGCAATTCAGAGAGGACGCAGAGAGGCAATCGATGTTTACCTCAAACCTGAAGTGGAAAAAATAATGGTTCGAGTAGCAGGATTTGATCGAGAATACAGAAGTAAAGTAGAGGCTTTGGTGAAAGTTGCAGAAACCATTTATGGGACAGTAAAAACCAGAGTAGAAAGTATGGATGGACTGGGACAACAAATTAGAATCGATGGACAGAATATTGTCGGTACAGTGTCTACAGAATATTCAAGAATTCAAAGCATGGCAAAAGAACTTATACAATATGCAGACGATCAGATAAGACAAATTGAAGAATTAGGCAAGAAAGCTGCTACTAAAGTTCCACGCTAATCAAGAGCTTTTGGCGAATCTCGTCTTGAAATTTTTAGACTTATTTCTGCTTTTTTATTATTTACAATCTATTTAAATCTTTAACATCCCTCTTTTTTATTTGATTGCTATGAAGCAGTTCCAAACATTTGAAGAATTCAGGGCAGAAGCTGACAGAATAATATATGCAACTGAGCAAAAAGGAATTCCTTTAAGATTGATGGGCGGAGCTGCGATAAGAATCCATTGCCCGAATAGTGAACAAATGTATGAGAGGCTGGGAAGAAAACCTGGAAAAGATTTAGATTTTGCTACCCATCGAAAACATGGAAAAGAAACAAAAGAGTTAATGAAAAGTTTTGGCTATTTACCAATTCCTTCTCCTGCCTTTTATGCAAGCAGTGTGAGTAAACATAGGCAAATTTACGTGGATGAAGAGGTGTACAAAAGAGATAAACAAACTCGTTTAGTAGCAGATGTATTTTTAGATAAAATCAAAATGTGTCATTTAATTGAATTTAGAGATAGATTGGAAGCTGATAAATATACGCTACCATTGGCTGAATTGCTGCTTCAAAAAGTGCAGATTTGTGAAATAAATGAAAAGGACATAAAAGATATAATCATTTTAAGCAGAGAGCATGAAGTTGGCGATAACGACAACGAAACCATTAATTCAAAGCATATAGCAGAAGTTTTATCAAACGATTGGGGATTTTATCATACAGCAACTGCAAACCTTCGTAATGCTAAAACCTATGTTAAAGATTATGGAGATAAGGGAATGCTAGATGAAGATGAACAATCCATAGTAAATTCTAGGATAGATGTATTACTTGAAACAATTGAAAAAGAGCCAAAAACAGTGAAATGGAAAGCGAGAGCAACTGTTGGAACTAAAGTTAAATGGTATGAAACTGTGGAAGAGGTTGTAAGAGACGATTTATCGAAATAAAATGATTTAAAATGAAAATTTCAAGAAGAACATTCATAGTTGGAGGGGCATCTACAGCAATCATAGCAGGAGCTGCACTTGCTCTCGGAATACCTCAAGAAATTGGAGCTGAAACATCATCTTTAACTCCATATGAAGAAAGAAGAAGATTTTACTATTCAAAAAATTATGTTTTAAAAAAGAGACTCCTAAGTTGGGTTAATAGCTATGATGTTGAGGTTGAAAGTAAAAACATAGCTGAAATTACTCAGGATTATTGGACTCTAGTTAAATATTTTCAGATCAAAACTAGAAGTGGTGAATATCTGGGGCACATCTCCGAAGTACCAAATTTATGGGGCCACATATCAGAAGTGTTTGATGAGAATGACAGAAAAATTGGAGAACTTCGACAAGATTTATCTCAACTTTTTACAAATCCAGGCTTGTACCTAGATGTTCTAGATGAAGGAAAAAGAAAATCTGCTATAATTGATCAAAATCTTATGTCATGGGTTACTCATTTTGACATATACGATCCTGAACACAGAAAAATTATTGGCAAAATTGAAGGTGTGCCTTCCTTTTCACCAAGATATGCAATTGGTTTGGAACAGGATGCTAATCTAGACAGAAGGATTTTGCTGTCAGCTGCTGCAATGATTGACGCTATTTCTGAAACGAAAACTGACACTGACAGTGGAGATGATGAAGATTAAATTATTTAGTGCATGGACAATTCCAATGAACTTGATGCGATACTGGGAATTAAATATTCCTATTTAAAATAAAATTCTTCCAAGTCCTGTTATATGCACTCGGTAAAAAACTTTTTAATTTAGTTAAAACAAGGTTTAAATATGAAAAGTAAAAAGCAAAAAGTTAAAAGCCGAAGACTTACCAAAAAGAAATTCAAAGTGCAAGACAGATGGAGATGAAATGGCAAGAAACATTCCCACTATGAGAGCTAGAAGTAAAAAAGCGAATTTCAGAAAAAGAAGCAAACCTCAGAGTAGATACAAATTTTAATTATTGTATTTTAAGAAAAGTATTTTAACTTAATTAAAATAAGGGTTAATTATGTCAGGCAAAGTCGAAGAATTCAATAATAGTAAAAAACAAGATAAAAATTTAGAAATTGCTAAGATATTAGCTACAATAGCTCCTTTCTTTTTAATCGCTTCAGGTATTTTTAGTTCGAATGCCAACTCTGAATTCTCAGAATTAATAAAATTAAATTTATTCCAAATAGAAAATAGGGCCATTCTGACAACAAATGATACGGATTATATTATTAGACAAAAAGACATACTTCCAATTGAAAAAAGCTATTCACAAAATGTAAGTGCAATTTTATTTTCCCTTGGATTGCTTTTAACAATTTTTTCTTTATTTATGTTGGTAATGTCAACAGAGAAAATTTTAAAATTTTTATTAATTTCACTTTTATTTTTAGTCATAGTAGTTTCTGTAACTTTACTTCTAATAATTGTTTTTAGGAAAACAATATATGCTTCACTTGGTTTGTCAGTAATTATTTCCCTGGTTTTTATAATTGCATTATATATGTTATACGGTGTCTTTTCAAAAATTTACAATAAAATTAAAAAGAAAAAATAATTCTACTAAGAAAATTAAAATCCAATTTTCTTTCCAAATTTACATCTAATATACCTTATAAAAACTTACGCGCAAAATACGAGCATTATATGAACATACCAAAAAACCACTTTCATATTTCCCACCAAATCGTCAAATAGATTGGGAATTCGCCAGAATTTTTATGAGCGAAAAACGAGCATCATTCGAGCTAGCTCACAAGTCGCTCATATTATGCTCGTTTCCAAAGTTCGTAGAATATATGTTATTTGAAATCTTTCAAACTTCTCTGCTCTTTAGCTTTTGCCGCGTGCTGCTTCTTTATCTTTTCAAATTCCTCGTCAGAAAATACAGGCTTCCCATAAACACCATCATATCCAGCCACATATTTCACCTTCCCCTCTCTGACTTTCAAAATCGCCTCAACAATCTTCTCGTTCGCGACCTTTGGCAATTCTTCACTTGGGGCATTCAGCAAGACATTCAACTCATTTCCAAACTTCTCTACCAGCTTGTCCTGCTCAGCGATAACTCTTGGTGAATAGAGCTGGTTAGTTCCAGTTATAGCGGAAATTATTTCGTACAATGGGAGCAGTGACTTGAACGGGATTGCATCCTTAGGAACGAAACCTTCCGGCCTGTCCGCCAATTCTTCAACCCTGTGCAGAACACCAATCGTCAGTTTCTTTCCGCACACCGGGCAAATATCGTTGAACTTCTTTGCTTCTGCCGGAGTCAAAGTAATTCCGTGCTCGCGATGGCCATCAAAATGATATTTCCCATAGCTTGGATCAACTTCAATCGTATACAAAAATCTATTCTTATCCTTATTCTTAATCGCGTCAAAAATTTCTTTGAAGCTGACTTTTTTCAGGTCAAAGACATTCGCCTCCCTCCCCATACGCCATGGATATGGTGAGTGTGAATCAGAATTTGAGACCAGAGTGAATTTATCCAGAGCAGACAACCTCCAGTTCATCTGCGGGTCGCTTGACAAACCAGTCTCCAGGGAAAAAATATTTTTTGTTTGGTCCTGATAGCAATCTTCAATCCTGTCAAATCCAGACTTCGAGCCAAAAACAGAAAACCACGGCGTCCATATGTGAGCCGGAGTTATCATCACTTCCTTAGAAATCTCCATTATGTTTTCCACCAGCTCTGGCGCTGCCATCAGCAGAGTCGGCCTGCCATCAGATTTCAGGTTCCCGTATTTCGACAAGCTCTCATTGATCTGCTCTGCTATTTCAAAACTCGGCACGTGAATGATGTGATGGACTTTTTTGGTCTGGCCTTCGAACTGAAATATCGTTGAGACTTCGGTCGTCAGCATGAAATAAACATTCTGATATGAAAACAGCCCCTCGCCTGTATCCTCCAGTTTGGATTTTATCTCACTCAGCCAGAAAGGATGGGTGAAGTCTCCTGTCCCAAGCAAGCCCAGCCCTTTTGTTTTCGCATACTTTGCCAGTTCAGGTATCACCATCAGCTGGCTAGTCGCTCTGCTGTATTTCGAGTGTATGTGGAAGTCGGCTACGATTTGCATTCAATTCACTATTTTATATTATACCCAGCGAGGAAAGGACAAATAGAACCGCGAAAAAGAACATGACAAGCCACAGACTCGTCTTCCATCTGAGTATCTTGCTCCCGTCCAGCGGAGGAATCGGCAGGAGGTTGAACATCGCAAGCCACGCGTTAACAGACGATATCAAGAAGAATATGTTTCCTGGGATCAGCCTGAATACAAAAGCAAAAACCAAATTGATGGCAGGTCCCACAAAGGAAATTATTCCCATCTCTATTTGAGTGAGATTGACTTTTCTATATCCCCATCTGGCGAACCTGAAAGGGTAAATCACAACAGCCCCGGGAGCGACAAAAGGAATGAACCCATAAGGTTTCATGAACATCAACGCCAGTCCGAGTACCAATCCTTCAACCCACATCTTATAAAAAGCAACCGCCCCGAATCTTCTGGCGATTGTCCTGTGGCCCAGCTCGTGAAAAAGGAAAGCAATCACGACAACCGCAAGATAAACAGGAAACTGTGAAAGGTTAGGGTATGAAAAAATCAATGTTATCACAAAAACAGAAATGACAATATCTCTCACTTCATTTTTAGAAAACATCTGGTTCAGCTTCATGTATTAAACTTTAAATTAAAAGTATAAAAAAACATTTGGAAATATAATTTAAGAGAGAGAATGAAAGACAACTGGATTCCAGAAAAACTTTACCGGGAGATTCAAAGGTATATTCCTATACTCTGCGTGGATGTGGTGGTTGAATGTGGGGGCGGGGTTTTGCTGATGAAAAGAAAAAATTATCCGGCAAAAAACAAGTTTTGGATTCCTGGGGGAAGGCTGAAACTAGGTGAGGGTTTGAAAAAATTTGCTGTGGAAAAAGTTAAAGAAGAGACTGGGCTGGATGTCAGAATAAAAAAATTCATAGGGGTTTATTCGCTGATTTTTAAAAAAGGATTCTTCGGCTTTCCTGTTCACGACATCACGGTTTGCTTTCTGGCAAAGAAAATAGGCGGCAAGTTGAAGATTGACGAGAACCATTCCAAGGCCATAATCGTGAAGAAGCTACCAAAGAGTTTGGACTGGTATCCGAGAAAAGTTATTCATGACAGCAAGATTCTGAAATAGGGTTCATGTCAAAAAGTATTTCAACGCCTCTTCAACTGTGGCTACTTCTTTCACTTCTATTCCAACACTTTTACTGATGTCAACATTTTCTTTTTTGTATTCTGTAGTACAGTAGGTCATCGACCCATATTTCGTGCAGTTCTCCACAGGCTTGTAGCTTGTTTGAGTTCCCTGACCTTCAGGGACTAAAAATAAATTGGCTCCAACATCCTTTGCTGCCTTAGCCTTTTCTGCAATTCCACCCACAGGTCCGATTGTCCCGTCAGGGTTTATCGTCCCAGTCATCATCACATTCGGATTTAGAGATTTGTTCTCCAGTGCTGCTATGGTTGCTACTGTGAGCGATGCTCCTGCTGAAGGCCCTTCTATCAGTGAAGCATTAGTTTCAATATTATAAATGAGATCAACATTAGAAATGTTCACACTAACATCACTCTGCGCCACTCTCTGAGCGGTTCGAATAGAGTACTGAGTGTCGACCCAGAACAAAATGCTGTTCACGTCTGCAAGGACCCTTCCTTCTCCGTCCCTAGCTTCAACCTTAAGCAGTGTCACAACTCCATTTCCATCATTATCAACAGCCGGCACTTTCATAGACACTGCTCTATCTCCAATGTGGGTGCTTGAAACTAGCTGGGTGGTTGTTGTTGGAACGGTTGTGGTTGTGCTCACTATTTCGGATTTAAAGGAATAATTAGAAAATGTGAAGAAAACTAGGAGTAAAGCAATTACTGCCAACAAAAATATAAGGTTGTTTTCCATAGTTAATTCTCTTTGCTTTAGGTAAATATAAGATTTATGAATTTAACTTCTTGATAAGAAATAAATGTGCAGAAGACATGCCTTCAGTCGACATAATCCACGAATTAACTTATTCCAAAAATCCTTCTCCATCCTGTATCCCATAAGCATCGAAACAATTAGGTTATCCTTGCTTTCTTCCGAATCTGGGGAGGTTAGCTAATAGTCTGACCCCATGGGGCAAGACTTCTCAGTTGGAAGTTTGGAGTTAACTTATGAGATTATTCCTTCTGAAGACTGCGACCCCACTCGAAGGGGTTGTGGTAACAGAGAGCCCTTATCTCTCCGGTCGGAGGTCTCCTGCAATAAGGATTATGCTATGCACTAGGATTTAAAGGTTACTGAATAAGAAAATTAATTATGAAGTTCAAAAAGTGATTTAAGTTGATAAAGCTGTTCAAATCTGATTTTAAAAAACTAAAACAATTTACTAAACTAAATGTCTACACACAGGTATTTGTGATTTTATTTTTACTTTTAGCTGTAATTATGTCAGCTCTGTGGTATACCTCTGGGAAAACTTATTTGACCGTGGGTAACTTTCAGGTCAGCAGTTTTGTCATAGGAGCATACGAGGGTAGAACTTTTTACTCGACTATAATCACTTATACTGGAGCTCTCTTAGTTGCATTTTACCTTCTAGTGGAAAAGCAAGGTAAGCACCCGTTGATAGCATTTATAATGTCTGCGTTGGTAGTTCAGTCTGCCTCTTTTACTTTTGAATATGTATATCTTCTACTTTTTTGGCAAGTTCAAGTTTTATTAGAATATTATCCACTAATAAATTGGTGGTTGGGTTTATTGGCTGGTTACTTGGTTGGCTTTGGTTTTGGATTTATGAGACTGAACAAAATATTTTTCATTCTATTTTCTCTATTCGTTCTCACTATGGTATTCTGGTACCTTGGAGGCTATCCTCAACTTGTTCATAAAGAAACACCAGAATTTACAGCCCACAATTACATAAATTTACCTGTTGAGTCGGCTTATTCTTTGAATGCTTTATCCAAATTTTTTGGCTTTATGGCTACAGCAAGTCTGTTGATAAAAGTTCCTAAAAAATCGAGATAGGTAATTTTTCAAGGAAATTTACATAACAAATTATTTTACAACTTTCTCTATTCTATCCAACGCTTCCTCAATCTTCTCATAAGCAGTCGCATAACTCAGTCTGATGTATCCTTCACCACATTTTCCAAACTCGGTCCCAGGTACGACCAAAACCTTCGCCTTTTTCAAAAACAAATGAGCAACCTGTAAAGAATTCATTTTGAGCTGAGTGATATTCGGAAAAGCATAGAAAGCCCCTTCTGGCTTCGGGCAACTGATTTTCGGAATCTCATTCAATCTTTTTGTCAGCATCCTCCTTCTCCTGTCATATTCCCTTCTCATCTTTTCAATTTCTTTCTGCGGTCCTTTCAATGCTTGGATAGCTGCAAACTGAGATATTGTTGACGTGCAGACAGAAGTATACAGGTGGCAACGAACCATTGCCTTGACTATATCCAAGGGACCAGCAACATAACCAATTCTGAAACCTGGCATCGCATACGTCTTCGAAAAACTGTGAAATGTTAAAACATAATTATGCATTCCATTCAAACTGCCGATGCTGACGTGCTTTGCATCATCATAAACAAATTTTTCATAAGCTTCGTCTGAAAAAATCACCAAACCATTTTCTATCACGATGTCAGCAATCTCCTCCAAAACTTTTTTCTTTAGAACAATTCCAGTAGGATTAGAAGGAGAATTAATTATTATAACTTTTGTTTTTCTAGGTTCAATCAATTCTTTTATCCTGTCAGGGTTTACTTGAAATCCCTCATTTTCATACAGTGGAAGTGAAACAGCAACTCCATCCAAGACTTCAACCATAGGCTTGTAAGCAAGAAATCCAGGATCCGGAACCAACACTTGTTCAGTCGGATCAACCAAAACCATCAAACCCAAAAATAAAGCTTCCTGCGAGCCAGCTGTTACTACAACTCCTTCAGGCGAGATATCAATCCCATTTTCTTTTTTCAATTTCTTTACAATCAATTCTTTCAATTCATTTCTTCCGTCTGGAGAAGAATAATGTGTGAAGCCTTGGTCCAGCTTTTTCTTCGTGAAGTTGATTATGTGTTTAGGTGTTGTGAAATCAGGTTCGCCTGGTCCCAAAGAAATTATATTCTTCCCTTCCTCTGCAATCTCCATTATCTTTTGAAACTCGGTCTTCGGCAGCTCAAGCTCCCTTTTTGCTATCCCATCCCTTGTTGGCTTGGACATAATAGATATTTGTTTTACTTTAACTAAAAAATTATTAATGATGGAGAGTTTTTTCAACCCCAAATCAGTAGCAGTCATAGGCGCGAGCCGGACCCCGAACAAGTTAGGCTATGTGATTTTTGAGAATTTCATCAAAGGTTTTGGTGGGAAAGTCTACCCAGTGAATGTTGACACGACCCCGATCTCTGGCCGTGAAGTCTTCCCTTCTGTCAAGAAAATTCCAGACAAAATTGATTTAGCTGTAATTGTAATTCCAGCCGCGGCAGTCCCAAAAGTTTTGAAAGAATGTGTGGAAAAGAAAGTTGGGTCAATTGTAATAATTTCTGCCGGGTTTGCCGAGATCGGCAAAGAGGGGAAAATGTTGGAGGAAAAATGCAAGAAAATTATCAAGGGGAGCAAAACAAGAGTTCTTGGCCCGAATGTGATTGGGGTCTATGACAGCTCGACAAATGTCGACACCCTGTTCCTTTCAAGAGAAAGGATGGGAAGACCCAAACAAGGCAGCATCTCTTTCATCAGCCAATCAGGGGCAGTCGGCTCTACAATACTCGACTGGCTCTCAGAAGAAAAGATTGGAATAACAAAATTCATCTCCTACGGGAATGCGATGGATGTGAACGAGAGTGATTTGATCGAGTTTCTCGGAAGAGATGAGAAGACAAAAGTTATTGTCGTTTATCTTGAGGGAATAAAGTCAGAAGGAAAAAAGTTTATTGAGACTCTGAAAAGAGTTACAAAGATAAAGCCAGTTATCATTTTAAAATCAGGGAAAACAGATAAGGGAATCAAGGCAGTGGCCAGCCACACAGGCAGCTTGGCTGGCTCGGCAAAAATCTATTCATCAGTCTTCAAGCAGGCTGGAGTGATTGAAGCAAACTCGTGGGAAGAGCTTTTTGACTTTGCCCGGGCATTCTCCCAACCAGTTCCAAAAAAGAACAGGGTTGTGATTATAACAGATGGTGGGGGGTTTGGTGTCCTGGCTACAGACGAGTGCGAAAGGCAAAAACTGCAGCTTTCAGAGCCGAGCGAAAAACTGAAGAGCAGTTTGAAAAATAAATTCCCTCCCTACATCATCCTGCACAATCCGATTGATCTGACTGGAGACGCCACTGCAGAAAGATATAGAATAGCCATGGAAGAGTGTTTGCGCAGCGGTGAATACGACGGGGTCATTGCTATAACTCTTTTCCAAGTCCCGACCCTTGAAGAAAAGATAACAGAAATTTTAATAGAAATGAAAAAATTCAAAAAACCAATAATCTGCTGCGCCACTGGCGGGAGGTTTACCAAAAGGCTGTCAGACATTCTAGAGGGCAACAGCATTCCTGTCTACTCTGCGCCTGAGCGGGCAGTCCGAGCATTCAATTCCTTGGTAAAATATGCAACTTGGCTGAAAAAATAATTTGTCATCACTCAGTAATTCTATTTTTTTCTACAGCATAAACTTTAAATACTTTTGTCACACTTTAGAGAGTTATAGGTGAGAAAAGAATGCAAGAAGAAATGGGTGACTTCCCTGAAGAAGACGAATTGGGTGACGAAGACTCTGAGGATGAGGGATCTGAAGAAGAGTTTTAATGAATTCTCACGCTTCTTATTTTTTCTTTTTTAATTCCTGCTTCAAGCCAAATAGAGTTGCTGAATTTTCTGACAATGCGATTAAATTCTCCCTTCTGTTTTTCAATTTGTTCACATCATCAACTCTCTGAGTCGCGCAAACCATCTGCAATTCCTCTTTCAACGCCCCAGCAAAATTAACTATCCCCTGCTCTTTTGGTAATTTCTTCTGTTTCTCGTCCAACCCAGCAAAATTGATTAGGTTCGAAGCTATGATGAATGGCCTGCCCATTGCAACGCCATCAGCCCCCATCATCATCGCTTTAGCCACATCAATACCATCACTATACCCGCCAGCAACAATCAGGTCAAATCTCAATTTTTTTAAATAGCTTAGGATACATGCCGAGGGCAGATTGAACTCGTTCATTATCGGCCACGGCGACATTCCAGTCCCACCGCCATAACCATCAACAACTACTGCTTCCAGTCTTATTTTTTCTTTTCTCTTCAACTCATTCAAAAATTCTAGAAATTCTATAATGCCATTGCCAATCGCAATCTTTATCCATATCGGCACTTTGAAATCAGAATATTTTATCAGCATTTCTTTTATCTCATTCTTTTTTATCGATCCCGGAGAAGAATGCCTCTGGCAAACTCCTTCCTTTTCGATGATCGTGTAGCCAAGCTTTCTATATTTTTCTACTTCTTTACAATCAAAAAATATCTCTCCGCCTAATCCCATCTTTGCTCCTTGCCCAAGTTTTATTTCTATTCCATGCACCCCGAGTTCAAGGCCTTTTTCAAAAACACCAAGCTTTCTATCCTCAACATTCCCTTGAACTATCATCGCCCCTTGCTTGTTATATTCATCCAAAAATGGTTGGATTCTGTCTTTCAATCCCTTTTGCCCGTATGTTGAGAAAATATTTTCACCTATTGCAATTATCAATCCGGCTCTTGCCGCACCCCTTGCCAAAACATCACCGCGGGAGTGAGCCACTTTTGTCGAGCCCATCGCCCCCACAATAAAAGGCAGTGAAGTTTTAAATCCCCCCAACTCTGTGGCAGTCTTTACATTTTTAAAAAGTCTCATTTCGCCAAAAATTTCTGGAAGTATTTGTATGTCTTCCAAGTTGGGCAATCTTTTTTCTGCTCCGAATTGGGCCACTCCAAACGGTTGCGGGAAAGTGGTTACTCCAGTTTTAGCTTTCAGTCCTATCTCACAGATTCCATCTAGAATACAAACATCGCAAATGCCACTGGTGCTGGGATGTGTAGGAAAACTCAATTTTGTTTTTGTCGCAACATCCCAATTATAATGTCTTCTCAGGCATATTCCCATATATTTTATTTTGTCCGCTTATAATTTACTTATGCTGAGTTTGGAAGAAGGAAGATTTTTAATTAGGTTCGCCAGAGCTGCAGTTGAAAAACATTTCCATAAAGGAAAAATTGTTCTGGAAAAAAACGGGAAAAAAATCTTGAGTAAAAAGAGAGGTGTGTTTGTTACGATAAAAACTTTCCCTGAAAGCAACTTGAGGGGATGCATTGGGTTTCCATATCCAACTTTACCTTTGGGTGAGGCAATCCAAAGAGCTGCGATCTCTTCCGCATTCGAAGACCCAAGGTTTCCTCCGATTGAAAAGGAAGAATTGAGCAAAATAGTTTTTGAAATTTCTGTTTTGACAGAGCCAGACCTGATTCCAGTTAAATATCCAAAAGAATATCTCAAAAAAATCAAGATTGGCAAGGACGGCCTTATAATACAGAGCGGACCTTTCAGCGGCCTTCTACTTCCGCAAGTCCCGGTCGAGTACAAATGGGGAGTTCAAGAATTTCTTGATAGTCTGTGCATGAAGGCAGGCTTATCGCCCGAGTGTTTGCACGACAAAACCACAAAAATCTGGAAATTCCAGGCGCAAATCTTCTCCGAAGAGAAACCGAACGGGAAATTGTAGAATCAACCGAACATGCTCGCCAATGCCGACTCGGCTGATTGTCCACCAGATTGACTACCATATTGAGCACCATTCTTGCAACCTCCGCAAATCCACTGCCTGTCCCTCTTTGTTATGCATTTGACGCAGCCGATGCTCTTGCAGTTCTCGCATTCTATCAATTCCTGAGTGGAAGCCCCGCACCTAGGGCAGCTTATCTGGGCAGCTTGCAATCTATCGCCTATCATATCTTTCGTGTTCCATTATTTTAAAGGTCGCCGCAAGAATTTTTTGCTTTGTGATTAGCAGGTTTTATTTCCAATCTCTTGTTACTACTCCTTAAAAGTTATGCTTAAATAAAGGGTAGAAGCTTTTATATTGACTCTTTTCGAAATTCATTTTAAGGTGAAAAAATGGTATTCGAAGGTTTAGTGGGTTTAGGTGTAGCATGCCTACTAGCTCCAGCTATTGCAGAATATGCCAAAGTAAGGCACAAAGCAGAAAGAGGTTTCAACTGGTTTGCAATGGCCGGCGCGTGGTTCATCTTTGCCGCAGCGTTCCCGTTAGTTCCAACAATCAACTCATTCCTGACGTTCGGGGCGTTTAGCGTAGCAGATCTATTTGCATGGATTGGATGGCTAGTCGCTTTAATCGGAACACTGTTCGTAGGCTATGAGATGCTAGTAGAGAAATAGAAGACTTTTTGGATTTTTTCTTTCTTCTTTCCTCTTTTTACTATTTTCTGCATTTTTGAATGGGTTAAAACTAAGGTTCATGCAGGGGCTGGGATTCGAACCCAGGAACGGACTAACCGACGAGATTTCTTCTTCATCCTTTTTCAGTACTCAAGATGATCTTGAGTCTCGCGCCTTTAGCCAGACTTGGCTACCCCTGCGCTGTATAAAAATAATTTTTGTATTTTAAAAACTTATCCTAAACGCATGTTTTAAAAGAAAATTGGCTAATCGGTTCATGCCATGTTCTTCAGTTCTGACTTTAATTGGCCGACCTGTTCTCTCAAGTCCACAAGTGTCGCTTCCAAGCTCTCAACATCAGTAAGTTCGGGCATCTCCTCTATAAAGCCGGAAGGCCTCATGAACTCCGAGTCTAAAGTCAAAATCTTTTTGTCCGCTCTCTCTATGGTTTCCTGAATCAGTTTCAAATTCTCCATTCTTATTTTCTCCAACTCGTTCAATATGGAAAAAGTATTTTTAACCATGTTCATCGTGTTCTTCAAATAATTCATTGTATTCAATATTTGCCTGTATCTGTCCAGCTTAACGAATAAAGGAGCAAAACTAGATCTTTCTTTTACTTCCTCTTTCACTTCAATTCTAGCAGGAATTCTCTCTTCAACTCTAACAGGAGCCCTTTCAAACATATTGTGTTCAGGAACTTTTGGAATAGAAACTTCAGGCATTTTTTGAACGAGTTTTTCTACAGGTTTTTGCTCAGGCGGGTTTTGTACCTGACCCATTATTTTTTCTAGTGTGGGAAGTTGAACAGCTTCTTTAACTTCTTGAATTTCTTCTTTTCTTTTTCTTCCAAACAGGGGCATCTAAGCACCTAGCTATAATTAATTTCTGTTTATTATTAATATAAGTTTTTCAGTGCGCTGGGCGGGATTTGAACCCGCGTTTTAGCCGTTATGCGATCCAGTCTTGGCAGGGATCCGCATTTTTTTCTACGTCTTAACCAGGCTGGACTACCAGCGCTTTGACTAATAATTCAATTGAATTTGAAGAGTAAAAAGTTATTTGATTAACCGAATATTCCGCCAAATGCTTCACTAGCTTTTTCTTCTTCCCCTTTAATCCTTTCAATCACTTTGTTCTTTTCCTTCCCAGAGACTTGTTCAGCATAAATGGACTCTTCACCAGTTTTAGGATTTTTCTCTTTTATCATCTCTAGGGCTTTTTTACATTGCTCGTCAGTACCAGAAATATAACAGTAATATCCTTCCTTCGATTCGTCAACAGCCTTTGCCTCTTTGAATGTTATGCTGGCTCTTGAAATCAAATCGTCCTTCAACAGCTTATTCTTCACCTTTTCGTAATTGTCCATTTTCATGTGCAATACTATTTCCATTGTTCCACCTCTTTTTTATATAATAAACATATAACGAAAGCTTTTTAATCTTTAGAAAGCCTCGAGTGGGAATCGAACCCACAACCTATTGCTGTCTTGAATTTACGAGGTTCAACCATTTATGTCAATTGCTCTACCATTGAGCTATCGAGGCCTCAAATATAATACTATGAGACACATATAATATTTAAACTATTTTCTGGTGATAAAATGCAAGAAGCTATGTTGTGGCACAAGGAAAGGAACGGGGTTCGTTGCGACCTATGCAATCACAGGTGCTTCATCTCAAAGGACAAGAGAGGGATCTGTATGGTTAGGCTCAACAAGAGCAACAAGCTGTACAGTTTAAACTACGGGAAACTATGCTCTGTGAGCATCGACCCGATTGAGAAAAAGCCTCTATTCCACTTTTATCCAGGTTCTACCACCCTCTCAATAGCTAGTTTTGGTTGCAACTTCAGGTGCCAGTTCTGCTGCAATGCTCAGCTGAGCCAGTCTGTCGACAGCAACAAGGAGGAGATTGGAGGGCAGGATTACACCCCAGAGGAAATAGTCAGGATGGCTGAGAAAAACGACTGCAAGAGCATCAGCTACACCTACAGTGAACCAACCATATTTTTTGAGTTTGCCTTTAAGACCGCCAAGCTTGCCCATCGAAGCAACATTCTAAACACATTTGTCACAAACGGTTATATGACAGAGGAAGCTATTAAAAAAATATCCAAATATTTGGATGCTGCAACCGTTGATTTCAAAGCTTCAGCAGATCCAGAGTTCTACAAGAAGTTCATGTCAGTCCCAGACGTTAACCCAATCTTCGCCAGTTTGAAGCAGATGAAGAGGCAGAGAATATTTTTAGAGGTTACAAACCTGATTATTCCGCAGATTGGTGACAATATCGAGCAGTGCAGAAAACTTGCTGAATGGATCAACACTGAGATTGGTTCTGAAGTGCCATTCCATGTCATACAGTTCTTTCCAAGCCATCAATTAACTGAATTACCTATGACACCTGTATCGACACTAGAAAAATGCATGGACGAGGCAAAGAAAGCCGGTTTGAGATATGTGTATATCGGCAATGTTTTTGGCCACACTTCCGAGAACACCTACTGCTACAACTGCAGAGAACCAATGATAATGAGGACTGGTACCATTGTCAAGAAGAAGAATTTGCTCAAGGACAGATGCCCAAACTGCGGCTTGAAGATAAACATCCTGATAGACTAAAAGGATAAATTAACCTAAACCTTTTATTTATTTGTGAAACAAATCACTTTACTCTCATTTTTGTTGGTATTTATTCTACTTGCAAATATTGCTTTTGCCCAGGTTCAATATTACGGGATTGATGCGACTGTAAACGAAAAGGGCAGGACTTTTGTTAAGTTGGCCATAACATTTGCTACTCCAGAAAAAAAATTGAATTTCAACATCATAGGGAAAATAGAAAATTTTAGCGCCTCAAGCATAGCAGGTCCTGTGAATTGCAATGTACAGTCTGATGCAATATCGTTTATCAATTGCAACCTTTCCTTGACTCAGGATAAAAGAGCTGTAGAGATGAGTTTTGAGACAAATGACTTCGTAAAGAAATTGGGGGATAAATTCTATTTTGATGGGGATTTGAGCTTGAACAGGCCTATTAGTCAGGTCTATACTTCTGTGAAGCTGTCAGAGATCTTCAGGTTGGCTGACCAAGACTTGTCTGATAAAATTAGCTTTCCTCAGAACGTGACCACTGTTAGTGATTTAGGCAGGAGAATTATGATTGTTTGGAATTTGGCAAACATTCCACAAGTCCAACCACTAAGATTTCAATTCTTTTACGAGGAATTGCAACCGCCCCCAGTTTTCTCTATACGCCTGCGCTATTTTGCTGCTTTTGGAATTGTAGCCACATCCATAATCATCTACCTAATCTTTAGATTCAAAAGAAAGCCAGAGAAATTGATCCTCTCGGTTTTGGATGATTACGAAAGGAAGGTGATGGATGTTATTGTTGCAGGTGGTGGAACGGTAAACCAGAAGAGAGTGGTTCAGGAGACAAATCTATCAAAGGCTAAAGTTAGCAGGGTTATCAAAAGTCTGGTTGAAAGAGGAGTTGTAGAAGTTGAGAGGTTGGGCAGAACAAACAAGTTAAAACTGATAAAGAAAAAGTTTGAAATATGATTTTTACTTCTCAATTACCTCTATTAATTGTATAAGCTGGCACTAGCTTCTGGTCACTAAAAAGACGCCACCAAGAATAAGCAGAATGCCAAACCATCTTATGTAAGTTATATTCTCGCTCTGCATCCCTATTAAAGGAAAGTAGAACTTTGCCAGCAGAGCTGTGACCACATAACCCAATGCTATTAGAGGATAAACATAACTAACCTCGGCTTTTGAAAGAACAACAAGCCAGAGAACTGATGCTAGCACATACAGCACAAAACCTGTAAACACATTCCTTTCAAGGAAAGTAGAAATTAGTTTTTTGGACAATATCTGGCTAAGCTCTAACCCGCCAGTGATTTTCAATCCCTTCTTCATATAGATTTGGCCGAATCCTCCCATAATTACGCAAATTAGAACCAATCCCAAGATATAAATCATCTTTCCACCTTTTTTCATTAATATTAATTGGCTTTCACTCAAATAAACCTTTGGTTTTTATAACAAAATACTTAAAATCTGAATGTATATTTTTAAAAAATCATACAAGTCTTCTTTTAATCTAAAACGACCTATTTTACCTTTAGAAACAATTATCAACCATATTTTACTTTATTTTGCTCATTGGATAGGTAATTAGAAACAGTTGCAACTGTTTATAAATTGTTTCAAGTAGTTTTTATATAGTATACTTCTACTATTAAGTATTAACAAATTAGCCCGAGTATCTATTTGCTATAGACTAAGGATGATATAGCAAATGGAAAAAGGCCAAAAAGAGGATAAAAATGAGATTTGAAAAATTAATCGCAAGCTTTTTGGCTGCATTAATGACGATATTGACAGCAGCAAGCCCAATATTAGCAGCTACAGCGCTAGGAACATTTCCATCGTTCCTGACGACAACAACTGGTACTGTAACATCTTTGAACGCCTACATAGTTGTAGGTAAGGCAGCAATGCCAGAAGATGTTATAGCCGCAGCTGACATAGCCGCTACTTTGGGTAGCAGTACAAGTTACAACCTAGGATCAACTTCAACCACATCAACAGTTTCAGGTCTTACCAGAGACGGAATAAACGTCTGTGACGCATCTGCCTCTGCCACAACCTGTAACTTGACTTACGCAGCTACTAGTCTGACAGCTTTCCCAACTGGAAACTTAACCAATGCACATTTCTCCGGACTACAAGATAGTACGGTGAGATGGCAAAGTGGTGATTACGATTACCACGAGCAGGTTGATGTTTCAGGAGTTTACATGGACCACAATCTTGGTTCAGCCAATATAAACGGAACTGAGAAGATGGTAGTTGGTACAAGTGGTAAAATCAAATACGAATACGTATTTGAGAAGGAATTCAACTTCACCGTGCAAGACTCAACAAAGGGAACCATAGCCGCGCCTCAGTATACCTACCCATACAAGTTCAAACTGTTGGGTGTAGACTTTACTCTGGTCGGTGTTGGTGCAACATCAGTAGCAATGTTGTCTGGTTCAACAGGAACAGCCACAGCAACAAAATCTGTTGACTATAGCAATTACAAGTTCTACGCTACCATAGGTTCGACTAACGCTATGCAGATAGACGTTAAGGATGCCTCTGGCAATCCAGTAGAGACAATGCTCTTCACTGGTATAGCAAGCGGAACAGCTACAACCAAGTCAACAGTAACAGCAAAAACAGCTGACGGTGCTCTAATTGACGTGACCATTACTTCATTTGGAACGTTGACAGACGGAACAATTATCGGATGTGATCTGGTAGTTGGTCCAACTGGCACGACAACCAAAACATACGATCTTACAGCAGACGTAGACACAACAGGATCAGCGAATGATGCATTTCCAGGAGCAGCTAGATGGGGTATTCAATACCATCCAGCCGGTACTGGAGCTGACATGAAGATTCCAGCTGGTTCCTGGATAGAAGTAAGGTACATGCCGTTATTGACCGAATACTATGTTGCAGGTTCAAGCATTTCCTTGCCAAACAACTACGGAGTCCTCAAGTTTGAGGGTTGGAACACAGACAAATTCGCAACAGTATCAGTAAAAGCATATGGTCCAACCAGTGCTTACACTGTAACAAACAAGACAACAGTTGCCTTCTCCGATGTGTATGGATTTGAAATAAGCAGCAGTCCAGACTCGATCGGAAGCACTTCTGGTAACTACTACGAGAAAGCATACATACTCTTCTCGCCAACAACATGCACAGGATGTGCGGTGAACAGCTATCCAGTAGCTGTCGGTTTCAAGGACAAGTCAACAGGAAAAATCCTTGTTAGCAATAACGCACCTGGTACCGCGTTAGCCGGCGCATCAGACGACACTGGTGAGTACAAGTATGATTCAAACCTGACCACTGACTTTACATACACATTCACTCTAAGCTATGGTGGTATTGGAGAGAATTCATATACGTTGAAATTCAACGTTACAAATGGAACAGTTCTTGGAGTAAATCCAACCACTGTCTTAGTCTACTATGTAAAAGCTGGAGTATCAGGTAGTGAAAAACTCCTAATGGACTTCAGACAGGTTAGCTCAGGAACAGGAAGCAGTTGGGGAACATCTGCTCCTCAGTTCATGTTGGGTAACTCGTCCACCACAGGAGAAGACTGTGAAGTTGTAGTTCAGACAGCTGGATCATCGCAGTGCGCTGGAAAGAAGAGCACTGAGATAGTTACAGATGACGCGTTCTTGCTACAGTCAACATCAGATAGTACATCAAGTAACGGTGTTACATGGAAGATTCCATCCAAGACACTTGCAGTAAAAGTGTCATTTGGTAATCCACTTGGTGCGACATCAACAACTGGAACCTACAAGGATGAGGTTGTTGTCACGTCGCCAGTAGCGATATTGGACTCCGAAGTGACATCTGTACACAAAGCCAAGGACTTGATAGTAGTAGGTGGACCCTGTGTCAACACAGTAGCTCAAAGCTTGGTTGATTCAGGAAAGCTATCCGCTAACTATACATGTGCTGGCGGTGTGCTGGGTTCAGCTTGGTCTACAGACGTTGGATACATCATCGTAGTAGATGATGGTTTCACAACTGGAAGCCAAGTACTGTTCGTTGCAGGTACAAAGGCAGCTCAGACAAGAACATCTGCTCTAGTATTGCAGCAATACCAAAGCTTACTTGCTGGTCTAACTGGTTCGTCATACAAAATAACTGCAGCCACAACAGCGGGAATAACAGCCGTGTAAGGTTGATATAACCACTGAGGGAAATTTGATTTCCTTTCCCTTTTTCTTTTTATTTTTGAAAAATAATCTAATCCTATGGTAAATATTCATCAGAAAAAAGGAATAGAGATTAAACTGTCTAGAAGAAAGATTTACATTTTGCTAGGCCTGGTTGCTATTGTAGCAGTTGCCCTAACCTATTTTTATTTTGGCCCAAAACCTGTTCAACCTCTCACTTCAGTCGAGTATTATAACACAACACTTAACTTCAGGAGAGACTTGAGAGAGGCAAACAAAATCCCTATATATCCATATGAACAAGCAGTAAGTAACGAGATCATGAATCAGCTGGTGGAAAATGTGACAATAGTTTTCAAACCAGCCAGCGAGACCGAGAATTCCCTTTATTCCCTGGAGATATATGAGATAATACCAAAGCTGATGATTGGCTACAGCAGGATAAAGGCAAATCCCCACTTCAATGCTGTGCAAGTCTCCTCGTATGACAATCTTGCAGGCACAATACAAAATCCTATTATAATTTTAGTACACCCTATCTATAGCAACGAAACCTCAGTATCAGTGGGACTGCCTGGCTCCACATATAGCAATCATGCAATTTACATCAAAGGAACAGATTTAAAAAATTTTGACTTGGCAACGATAAAGTTTTTGATGGCGGCTTTGGATATAAAAATATAGAAATCAACTGACAAGTTCAGAAATTGCCTGATTCAGCTGGTCCTTGCTTACAAAACCTTGGATTGAGGTATTTTTTTCAATCAAAAGAGATGGAGCTTGTGAAATGTCATGAGCTTCCTTTATTACCTTTACTATAGACTCGTTAAGGTTAAGGTCAATAGTGAAGACAGCAACTCTTTTATCTTCTGCCCTAACTTCATCTAGAACATTTCCCTGTTCTATGCATCTGTCACAATCTTTTGAATAAAAATATAGAATTGGGACAATATTCTCGCCACATTTTTCTTTCACGTTCAGAGAAAGAAGCCATGCCCTTATCGAAATCATTGTATAATCTCTCTTCAATTCCAAATATTCGGGCTGTACCTGGCTGTATTTTTCATAGACTTCAAGCTTGGAAGGCAGTTTAGACCAGAAGTAAGAAAGATTTTTTTGCATCTCATTTATTATTGAAATCAGGAAGCTGCAACTGGATTCACCTTGGTAGGTTGACAAATACAGCTGCTCTAATTGTATTGTTTCCAAGTTTTGCTTGTATGTTTTGAATTCTTCTTGTATCTTTTGCAAATCTTCCTCGGTTTTTGTGAGCACATCCTTTTGGATGAAGTACCCTGTAAATATACCTAGAAAATAGAGAACAACAGTAGCTAAAATGGCCAGTAAAAACATTTTCTTCTTCTTCATTTTAATCGGCTTTAAGATTGTTTACTATTAATATTTTATTTGGTATAAAAATGAACATACTCCAAATAATAGAGGCAATAGCAATCATTCCAACATTATTTCTATTGATCATTGTTTTCTTGCAGTATTCCATTTTACTGTTTACTCCTAAGAAAAAAATTTCTGGAAAATTCAAATCTTCAGTTTCAATTCTAGTGCCAGCTCACAATGAAGGGCAAAATTTAGAAAAAACCATAGAATCTATCCTTAATAGTGGGTTTAAAGGAAAGAAAGAGATCATAGTTATCGATGATGGCTCCACAGACAATACCACTCAAATAATTAAAAAGTTCGAGGAAAAGAAACTTGTCAGATCGGTAAGAACCAATCATATAGGAAAATCAAGAGCCATGAACGAGGGTCTGAAACTTGCAAAATATGAAATAGCAGTGACTGTGGATGGGGATACAAAGATAGAGAAGGGCTCTCTAGATAAATTGATATTGCCATTCAAGGATGAGAAGGTTGCAGCAACAATTGGAGTAATAAAAGTGGCAAACACTCACAACCCTTTAACATGGTTTCAGAGGTTAGAATATCTTTACTACTCTTTTTACAAAAGTTTGTGTGACAGAATTGATGGGATAATATCTGCTACTGGAACCTTCAGCGCCATAAGAAAAAAATACTTGAACAGAGGATACAGCTCCAAATTTTACTCAGAAGATATTGATTTGACTCTTAACCTGATAAAAAGTGGTTACAAGATACGATTTGCCCCTGAAGCAATTGCTTACACTTTTGTGCCAGAAAGTTTAAAGGGTCTAGCAAGGCAGAGATATAGGTGGTGCAGGGGGTGCATACAGGTGATGAAGGAGCATTCTGACCTTTTCTTCAACAGAAAGCATTTAGGTGCAGGGTTTTTCTCTCTACCAGTATTGCTATATTGGTATTGGCATTCATTGGTGATGGGCCTTTTGATTTTCCTGCAAATCTTCCTCGGCTATTACACTTATTTTTACATTTATGGCAGCATTTTATCATTTGAAGTCATAAAATATTTCTTTTATTGGTTATCGGTTTTTGGAATGGTTAATTTATCTTATCAAATCTTAATTGGCAATTTTCCTTTGACGCTTCTAGCTATATTAAACATAATAGCAGTGCCTTTAACCTATCTGATGTACTTCTATTCGATGAGGCAGCTTAGAGAAAAAATCACTGTTAAAGACATTCTTGCTCTGATTTTCATGTTTCCTTACTGGATTCTTATAATGGCTGTTCAGGTTTATAGCAATAGAGAATGGCTTAGGCCCGAACCAAAAAACAGGTGGGATAAATAGCTCAGAAAGAGATAAGTCTATTAAAATTAATTTTAAAGTATGTTACCTATAATACACAGCACGTCATTGTGGCTGTACAACATCTTTCTAATACCAACTCTCTTTTTTTCGGTTTTGTTCTATTTGATTACAATTTCCAATTTTTTCTTAAAGCCTGATAAAAAATCCGTTCTGAAAAATATTAATTGGCCCAAGGTTACAATACAGATACCAACTCGAAATGAGCCAGTTGCAATAAGATGCGCTAAAAAATGTTTGGAATTGGATTACCCAAAAGAAAAGGTTGAAATCATCATTGGTGACGATAGTAATGATGGGGCAACAACTGATATTATTAAAAAATTTATTAAAAAACACCCAAAAATTAAATTTTTAAGAAGAAGCTCAAATATCGGGTTCAAAGCTGGAAATTTGAATAACATGCTGAAATATTCTAATGGGGAGATAGTGGTTGTGTTTGACTCTGATTTTGTACCTCCCAGAGAGTTTCTTAAGAAGGTCATCCCTCCATTCGTTGAAGACGAGAAAGTTGGCTGTGTACAGGTAAAGTGGAAATTTTTAAACCTGATGCACAATAGGATTTCAAAACTGGCATCGGCCATTCTTATGGTTTATCACCAGATTATAGCACCTTTGAACAATAGGAGTGGTGTTTCTCTCCTTTTTGGATCTGGTGAAGCAGTAAGAAAAAGCCTTTTATTAAAAATTGGTGGATGGCAAGAAGGAAGTTTGACAGAGGATGTCGAATTTTCTGTGAGAGTATTGAAGAATAAGTATAAAACTGTCTATATTTCAGATTTTGAAATACCAGGAGAGGCTCCTTTTACTCTAAAAGGATTTTTCAAACAGCAGAAAAAATGGGCATATGGAAATGTAAGGACTTTTATTCAGCATGCTAGATGGATAATTTTTGGCAAGCTTTCTTTGCTTCAAAAATTTCTTGTAACTTTTACCCTTTTAGGGTATGCTTCAGCAATTTTCCTAGTTTTATTCACAGCTTCTGGATTCATATCATTTTTTTCAGAAACACCGGCACCAATAGATTTTTATAAGTTCTTTTCTGAGACAGGTCGGATAATGCTTATCAGTTCTGGTTTCTTGGCGGCAATGATTGTAGCCTTGTCAAAAGAAAAAAGATTTGGAATAGCTTTATCCGTTTTAGGTTCTTCACTTACAATCGGCTTTGTAATCGCTGTAGGAGTAACCATAGGATTTGTAAATGCACTTCTTGGAAGGAAGATGGATTGGTTTATAATACAAAAAATTGGTAATAAAAATCCTAATTGGAATTTGGCTAAAAAGCACTAAAGCAGTTTCATTTTTCCTGTTATTTCATCAATCTTTTTCTCTTCTGCCGGGCCAATCCCCAAGCATGTGGTGGTTCCAGGTTGCAATTGTGTCAGGCCTGCATCTTTTACTAGAAAGCAAGGAGTCTTTTCAGATTTTGCTTTTTTGTACAAATTTTTTAATTCTTTTTCACTCTCAGCCTTTAGAACAACTTTTTTCGCTCCCTCTTCCTCCCATTTTTTTGTCACTGAATTCTTAGCCTCTTTTGCTGAGCCAAGGGAAGCATGACAGCACTGCACACACATCTTGCCTGGGGACATGTCAATATCATCCCTTACAACAATAACTTGCTTGAAGTGTTTTTTTCCAAGTATCATAATGAATATTTTATTTTGCTGATTAATGCTTTTATTCTAACAGCTTTGCAGAAAACACAGCAAAGGTATTAATTTAGAAAGGCTAATTTATTTTAAGGCGATTTGATGAAAGTGATGATTACTTTGGCAGACGGATTCGAAGACATAGAAGCTATGGTTCCTATTGATATTTTGAGGAGGGCAGGGGTGGTTGTTGATACTGTTGGTGTGGTGGGTTCTGTCATAACAAGTAAGAATGGAGTCAGGGTGATGGTCGATAAAAGATTGTCAGAAGTTAATCCTGACGAGTATGATGGCATAATTCTTCCTGGAGGAAATCCAGGCTATATAAACCTAGGCAGAACAACAAAAGTCATAGAGATTTTGAAAAAAATGAACTCTCAGAATAAATTGATTGCTGCTATATGCGGTGCTCCTTCTATTCTTGCAAAAGCTGGTGTTCTGGACAATAAAAAGGCAACTGTGCATCCTGGAATGGAAAAAGAACTGCCTTACCCAAGAGCGGAGAGGGTGGTTGTAGACGGTAATGTGATAACTTCTCAAGCACCAGGGACTGCAATGGAGTTCGCTCTTGCATTAGTTGAAAAGATTGTTGGCAGAAGCAAAGTCTCAGAGCTCAGAAAAGATCTTGTGATTTAATGCAGAATGACGGCATAGAAAAGAAAGTACTAGAAGAGATAACCAAAAGGATGGTCGTCAAAAAGGAGGAGTTGATTGATTTTTTGGATGGAAAGGTTGATGATCCTCATGCTGTATTAGCATCAGTGATAATGAGTTTGAGTGAGAAAGGTTTGATAACTTCTGTGAGTCCAGTCGGCGAAAGCTGCTATGCAGTGACTCAAAAAGGCATGAGAGAGACTTAGATAAATTAATAATATTTAAGTAATTAAATCTAGAATAAACAAATTACTTTAAGTATAGTCCCGTCGTCTAGCGGTCAAGAAAATCTTTCCAATAGGAAAGATTTTGATAAGATGTGAGGCTTTGGACTTTTAGTTACAAAGCTCTGATAGCGAGATGATGCAAAAAGGAAGATCCCTCAAGACGGCAGTTCGAATCTGCCCGGGACTATTTTCATTAATTTAAAAAATGTTCCATCATTGTCTTACATACTTCGCGGGTTCAGACCCCACCTCCCGCATGAAATACAACTTTTTCAATTTTTTATTTAATAAAGAATAAACAAATTAATCAATAAGATTATGGGAATTGTTGAAAGTTTAATCGATTTCATCTTGCATATTGACAAAAACCTTAATTTGATTATTCAAAATTATGGCCTTTGGACTTACTCAATTCTTTTTCTTATCATATTTTGCGAAACAGGCCTTGTGGTAGCACCCTTTTTCCCTGGCGATTCACTGATTTTCGTGGCTGGGGCATTCGCCGGTAGTGGTTCGCTCAACATCGAGTGGCTGATTATTCTTTTCAGCTTGGCTGCGATAATCGGCGATACAGTCAATTATTGGATAGGTAATTTTGTCGGTCCAAAAGTATTTCATAAAAAGGATGCTCGTTTCTTCAAGAAAGAATATTTGGATGATGCGAACAAGTTTTATGAAAAACATGGAGGAAAGACTATCATACTTGCGAGATTCATCCCGATTATCCGCACATTCGCTCCGTTTGTGGCCGGAATTGGCAAGATGTCATACAGACGGTTTGTTATTTACAATGTCTTGGGTGGTATTGCTTGGGTCTCAATCTTTAGTCTGGGAGGATATTACTTTGGTAGCATTCCTGCAGTCAAAGAAAACCTATCTTTAGTCATTTTTGCCATCATATTCATCTCAATCATACCATTGTTGATTAAATTTTTAAAATCAAAAATTCGTAAATAGTCAAGTCACACCTGAGCAATACTATACAATTCTTTAATTAGATAATATAATTATATGAAACCAAGCCAAATTTTCAAGAAAGTCAAAAAAGACAAAAGAAAAAATTTGCTTGAGTCTGAGGCCAGGCAAGTCTTAGGGCAATATAAAATTCCCCTTGCCAAGTGGGGATTAGCAAAAAAAGTTACAGATGCCATTACTTTATCTAAAAAAATTGGTTTCCCTGTAGCTTTAAAGATTGCCAGTAGGGATATAGTCCACAAGGCAGACGTGGGAGGAGTTCTTCTCAACTTGAATTCTGAAAAAGAAGTGGAGCAGGCGTTCAACCAGATCACAAAGAATGTAAAAAAATATAAACCAAAAGCAAGGATAGACGGAATCTTGGTTCAAAGAATGATTAGAGATGGTCAAGAGATTATTGTTGGCGGTAAGAAAGATCCTCAATTCGGTCAGGTTCTGATGTTTGGTGGCGGAGGGACACTTGTTGAGCTTCTAGAAGATGTGGCTTTCAGAGTAGTCCCTGTCAATAAAAAAGATGCTGATGAAATGATGCAGGAAACAAAATCTTATCAGATTCTAAAGGGGTTCAGAGGGAAAAAATATGATGTGAATTCTGTTTTAGACATCTTATTGAAAACATCCAAACTATTGGAGCAAAATCCAGAAATAATTGAGCTAGATTTAAATCCTGTTATTATTTGCCAGAAGAGTGCTTTTGTTGTTGATGCAAGAATTGCAGTTGAATAGCATGGTTTTATTAGAAGCTATGACATTAATCCTATTTTTTTCAGTAATTTACTTAATTTTCAAAAATTTGCAGTGGAAGTTCAAATTTGAAAAAAAGGTAGAAGATTTTCTAAAAAACAAAGAGGAAAGTATAAGGAAGGATGCTATAGAGAGAAGCGCAAGAACCCTTTCAGGCAAAACTTTGGAAAAGCTTGTCCCATTCTTGGAAAGTTTCCCTTATGATCCTCATGACATCCGATGGCTGGGAGATCCCATAGACCTAGTTATTTTTGATGGATACTCCTCAGAAAAACCAGATAAAATAGTTTTTTGCGAGGTGAAATCTGGGGAGAGCAAATTGACTACTGGCCAGAAAAAAATAAAAGAATTGATTGAAAGCAAGAAAGTCAAGTGGGAAGAGTTTAGGATTCAATAAAGTTTATTCAAACAAAAAACCAATTAATTTTAATGGCTGGCAATTTTCTTGCAGACAAAGGGAAGGCGATTCTTCTCGGCAATGAGGCGATAGCAAGAGGAGCTCTTGAGTCAGGAATTGGTTTTGCTTCCACTTATCCTGGGACACCATCCTCAGAGATAGGTGACACATTCGCTGCAGTTGCCAAAGATGCTGGCATTTATTTTGAATACAGCGTGAATGAAAAGGTTGCGCTCGAGGCTGCTGCAGGGGCTGGCATGTCTGGTGTACGTTCAATGGTCTCCTTCAAGCAGTTTGGGTTGAACGTGGCTTCTGATAGTTTTTTCCCTGCTGTCTATGCTGGAACGAAAGCTGGGTTTGTAATTGTGGTTGCTGATGATCCTAACTGCTGGAGCTCAGGCCAAAGCGAGCAGGATGGTAGATACTATTCAAGGATGGGCCACATACCGATGTTAGAGCCGTCCAACCCTCAGGAATGCAAGGAATTCACAAAACTCGCCTTCAGCCTCTCAGAAAAGTTCAAGATGCCTGTTTTAATCAGGTTGACGACAAGAGTCTCTCACACAAAAGGTATTGTCAGATTTGAAAAGATTGTAAAAGGAAAGACAAAAGGAAAATTTGATAAGAACGCTTACAGGTTTAGAAATTTCCCACCTTACTTGATGGATGTTCATAGGAAGCTGCATGAAAATTTAGAAAAGTTGAAAGCAATTTCAGAAAAAACTGAACTGAATTTAATTTTGAACAAGGGTGGAAAAAGTGACATGGGGATAATCACTTTTGGTGCGTCTTTCAATTATGTCATGGACTCTTTAGACATTCTGAATTTGAAATTACCTGTGTTGAAATTGGGAATGACATATCCTCTGCCTGAAAAGAAAATTAAAGATTTCATCAAAGACTTGAAGACCATTTTTGTTGTTGAGGAGCTGGAGGCTCTGATAGAAGAAAAAGTGAGAGAACTGGCAAAGGATGCAAATCCCCAAATAAAAATTAATGGCAAGGATTTGTTGCCGGTGGTTGGAGAATTGAATGTAGAAAAAGTTTTAACTGCTTTAATGAAAATCACAGGAGAAAAAAATAAAATCGATTTAAAAAAGCATTTGAATCTATTCAATAAGTTAAAGATTCCTGTAAGAAAGCCAATGCTCTGTCCTGGATGCCCGCACAGGGCAACATTCTATGCAGCAAAGGTTGCTGCTGGGCATGACACTGTTTTTGGTGGGGATGTTGGCTGTTATATTTTGGGAGTGTTCCCACCTTTGGACACGCAGGATTTTGTTTTTTCAATGGGAGCCAGTGAAGGCATAGTTCATGGCATCATGAAAGTAACTGATCAAAAGGCAATAGCTTTTCTAGGCGATTCAACATTCTTCCATGCCGGGCTTCCTGGCTTGGTAAACATAGTTTACAACAAATCAAATCCTTTGGTAATATTGCTTGATAACAGAATAACTGCTATGACTGGCCATCAACCAAACCCAGGCATGGGAAAGACTGGAATGGGCGACGAGACCAAACCAATTTCAATAGAGGATGCTGCTAAGGGCTTGGGAGTGAGAAATGTTAAAGTGATCAATCCTTACAACATCAGGGAAATGATTGAAAATATAAAAGAATTTTTGAATAAACCCGAAGCTTCAGTGATTGTTGCTAGGGCTGAGTGCAGGTTGCTGACAATCAGGAAAGCCAGAAAGGAAGGAAGAAAGCTTCCTGTTTTTGAGATTGATCCAAAAAAATGTAAGAACTGCGAGACTTGCCTGATCCAATTGGGTTGTCCTGCAATAACAAGAGGAAAGGGTGTTTGTAGAATCGAGAAAGATCTTTGCAATGGATGCTCTGTTTGCTTCCAGATATGTCCGAACCAGGCTATACGTGTGGTGAAATGATGAAAGATTTCAATTTGGTGGTGGTAGGAATCGGTGGGCAAGGGGTGCTAACACTCGCTAACATTGTTGCTGAAGCTGCAATGAAAGAAGGAATGGATGTGAAAACTTCCGAGCTTCATGGGCTGGCTCAGAGAGGTGGGCCGATACCCTGCCATGTGAGGTTCGGGAAAAAGATTTATTCCTCTCTTGTGATGGCTGGCCAAGCCGATTTGGTAATTTCCTTAGAACCACTGGAGGCATTAAGGGCTGCTTACTATGGGTCGAAGGAAAAGAGAACTGTTTTTGTTTTTGACACTTGGAAAATAATTCCCTCTTCAATCTTGACTCAGAAGGAAACTTACCCATCAATAAAAGAAATCAAGTCAAGCCTGAAAAAATTTTCTTCAAGGGCTGTCGCTTTGGATGCTTCTGAATTTGTTAAGAAAAATACAGAAAGTGTTGTCTCCACGAACGTATATTTACTCGGGTATTGCGTTGGAAAGAAGTTCATCAAGCTGAAGAAAAGCTCAATAGTCGAGGGAATTAAAAAAGTGATTCCTGAGAAATATTTTGAGATGAACAAAAGAATCTTCGAGCTGGGGGTTGGTCGCAGATGAAAATAAAATTATCAGCTACTTTTGAGGGAAAGTGCAATATCTGTGGGAAGGAGGAAGTTGTTTTCACTGCAGGCGATGAGGATTCTAAGAAGGCGGTGACGGTTTGCAAGGGATGTTCTGATAAATTGGGAGAGATGCAGTTATCTGAAGCTATAGAGAAATATGGAAAGGTTGACGAGAAGGCTTTTGAGAACGGAGTGAAGGTTGATAAAAAAGGGAAAGCAGGTTAGTTTTATATTTTCTCGGACAATACTGTTATGATGGCATACAATCCTGATTCTATAAAACAAAAAATTCTGGAAAAGGCAAAATTCTGGAAGTCTTCCATAGAAGCCACAAAGAATTTCACAGGCACCAGCCCCCCTTCAATTTTTGTCGGCAAGGCATTCTTCCCAAAAGTATACGTGGGAATACTTTCTCCCCCTTCTCAACAGGCTACGGCTGATTTGCTTGACTCTCCTGAAAAATGGTATCAGGATAAGGCCAGCATAGATCAGATTGTTGGCTACAGAGGACAGTTAATTTATTCTAGGTTCAAGTCCGACGTCCATTCTTTTAAAGGAAAACTTCTGGAGACAGTTCAAGAGGTGGCGATGAGCAAGAAACCAGCTGATGTTGAGATAGAGCTGAGGAAAAATCCGAAATTCCAATTCAGCTTTAATCCTATCACCACAATAATTGGAAATCCTGCTCCCATGCTGCGGGCTAGGCTTACAGAAAACCCGTCAGTAGAGAGGAAGGTGGACTATCTGGTTTCTGATATTGATGTTAAAGCTGTGAGCGCGGTTAAAGAGCTGTATTCCAGCAAGCTTCCTGTCAGCAGGATCCAGAAAATATTTTCTGCCGGGCTTTTGGGAATTCAAACTGAAAGAAAGTTTGTTCCAACCAGGTGGAGCATCACTGCAGTAGATGATATAATTGGTAAAATTTTGCTGACAAAAGTCAGGGAACATCAGGAACTTGGCGAGTTCAGGCTGTTCAGCAACGAATACCTAGGAAACCATTATGAAATTTTGTTGATTCCCAGAGAGTATCAGTATGAGTTGATAGAATGCTGGACAGCTTTCGGTAAGGTAGAATTCTATTCAGACTACGAACCTTACTGGGGAAGAAAAGATTATGCAATCAACACTCATGGTGCATTCTATTCAGGCAGGTTGGCAGTAATGGAGTATTTGAACAGAATCAAAAGGCAGGCAACAATTTTGATAGTCAGGGAGATACTGCCAAGCTATGAGATTCCACTGGGTATATGGCAGATGAGGGAAACTGTTAGAGGAGCTTTTACCCAACCTTATGAAAGGTTTGATTCCCTTGGACAAGCTGTGAAAAGAATCTCAGGAAAGGTAACAGTCAAGGGCAACTGGCAATTCAAGAGCAAGCTATTGAAAAAACTAAAGGAACAGAGAAAAATTTCAGAATTCTACAAATAAACCTAAATTTAAGAAAAAATTAAAAATTAAAAAAGTTTTGAAAACCCAATTCACATTAATGGTCCAAGTCCTGGAATCATATTCATGTACCATAATACTAAGAATGCTGCGAGCACTACTACAACAACTGCTAGCATTGTCCACGTAGTCTTTTTACTCATTTGGATATCACCTTTAATTGATTTGGAAAAGTGAACACTTAAAAACTACTCGGTTATATTTAAGAATGATAACTGCTTAGTGGTGCTATACACCTTCTAGATTGTCACCACTGCTGGTGGTGGATTTCTTTAAAGAGAGTTTGCTTTTTAAAAATCAATAGATGAGTTCGAAGAACAAGAGACTGGTGGCTGCTGTTCTGGCTTCTTATACTCTTTTTGTTTTCTATCTTATTTTTACTGAACTATCCTCTGAGCGTGAAGCACTTGTTGAGAGGGTGATAGACGGAGATACCATAGAACTGAGAGGTGGGAAGAGGGTTAGGTTACTTGGGATAGATTCCCCTGAGAAAAAGCAGTATTATTGTGAAGAAGCGACGGAAAGGTTGAGGCAGTTGGTCGAAGGTAAAGATGTGGGTCTGGAGAAGGATGCAACAAATAGAGACAAATACGGCAGATTGTTGAGGTATGTTTATGTGGATGAAGTTTTTGTTAACTTGGAGATGGTAAAGGAAGGATACGCTGTCCTGTTCACCACGCCAAGGAATGTAAAGCACTTGGAAGAATTGATGAAAGTAGAAGATGAAGCCAAGTTAAAGGGAATAGGGGGTTTGGAACCTAAACAGACCTTAAATCTTCTTTGGCCTCCCTCTTGATTTCCTAATTACCAAAGGTCCTCTATAACCACACTTCTTGCACTCGTAGATCATCCCAAGCCAGGGAAGGAAATTCATCTTTTTATTTTTGCAAGCTGGGCATTCCATCGAATCACCCAATCCCATACGGCGAGACATTCAATCCAAGAATGTTTAAACCAGCTACTAGCATCATCGTTCCTATGTAGATTGAAAGAAAGCCCATGCCCGTAGAACTAAAAATGCTGTAAACTATTATTATTGAGCCAAAAATAACTAAAAGCAAACCGAACAGTTTCCTTTTTAATTTTTTATTCATACTAATCTATTTGCCCAGAAAATTTTTATACTTTTATTTTTTCTTCTTAGGTTTGCCGTTTACATCGAATCTCGGTCTAACTGTCCCGAACTGCAATTCTGCCGAGCACTTGGCGCAGGCAGGATTCCCATTCTTTATAATAATCTCCTCAAAAGACAGCTTTCCATGTTCAGGGCAGAACATCTTGGCCTTCATCGCATCACTCCTAAAATTAGCCTCCATGATATCCAGAGAGATTGACTGAGATTAGCTTTGCTATTCCTTCGATGAGTTTAGGTTCAACAACGATTATATCGCTCGCAGTTATTATCCCAACAAGCTTATCATTATCAACTACTGGCAGTTTTTTTATGTTGTTCTCTTTCATCAGGGCGACAGCATCTTCAATGGTTTTATCCGGCTCAATGGTTATCACTTTCTTCGTCATCACTTCTTCCACAGTTGTCAGCTCAGGATCTTTCCCATCGACCACTGCGATAAGGACATTTCTCTCTGTCAGTATGCCAGTCAATTTATTGTTTTCAAGAACAACCAAACTGCCTATGTGGTAGTTTGACATAATTTCTGCAGCTTTCTTTAGAATCAAATCTGGCTTTACTGTCATTACATTTTTATTCATCACTTCTCTGACCAGCATTTCTTTCAACTATTCTAAATTTTGTTCTTATCCTATATAACTTGGCTCGACTTTTTCTTCTTCAGATTTCTTTATTCTCTTTTGCCTTTCCACAAACTTTTCATAGTAGTCTTGCACTTCTTTTGTCAAACTTGGAATGGCCTTTTTCAGTGCATCCTCGAAATTTTTTCTCTTCACTTCTTTTGCTTTGATGTCTTCTCTCAAAGCGCTCATCGCAGCTTCCCTGCAAATGGCTTCTATGTCAGCTCCTGAAAATCCTTCAGTCCTTTTTGCCAGTTCTTTCAGGTTCACATCTTTTATCGGCATGTTTTTTGTGTGAACCTTAAAAATTTCCAGTCTAGCTTGTTCATCAGGAGAAGGAATCAAAACAAATCTATCAATTCTTCCAGGCCTGAGTAATGCTGGATCGATTATGTCTGGCCTGTTTGTTGCAGTGATAACAACCACGCCTTTGAGGTCTTCCAATCCGGACATTTCAGTCAGCAGCTGAGAAACTACAGTTTCTGAAACTCTTGTCCCAGAGTAAGCTCCCCTTCTTGGAGCCAGTGCATCAATCTCATCAAGCATAATCACACATGGAGCAACTTGCCTAGCTCTTCTGAACAATTCCCTAATTTTTCTTTCACTCTCTCCAACCCACATGGTCAAAACTTCAGGCCCTTTGATAGAGATGAAGTTTGCTCCTGACTCATTCGCCACTGCCTTTGCCAACAGAGTCTTACCGCATCCAGGTGGTCCATATAACAAAATACCTTTTGGTGGAGTGATTCCCATCCTATCAAAACAATCAGGATTTTTCAAAGGCCACTCGACCATTTCATTCAAAGTCTTTTTCACATCTTCCAATCCACCAATGTCCGACCATTTGACTTTCGGGATTTCAACAAGCACTTCCCTCATCGCAGAAGGCTCAACCATATGAAGTGCACTTTCAAAATCAGATTTTTTGACAATAAGTTTTTCTATAATCTCTTTTGGAAGTTCCTTTTCTTCCCTCCATTTTATTTCTGGAAGTACTCTTCTCAAGGATGACATTGCCGCTTCTTTTGCCAAAGCCAAGATGTCTGCTCCCACATAACCATAACTTATGTCAGCCAGCCAGTTTAAGTCAACATCCTTATCCAATGGCATGCTTCTGGTGTGGATTTTCAGAATTTCCAACCTACCGTTACGGTCAGGGACTGGCAGTTCAATCTCTCTATCAAACCTTCCACCTCTCCTCAAAGCAGGATCTACTGCATTCGGTCTGTTTGTAGCAGCAATGACTACAACCTTTCCTCTTTTCTTCAACCCATCCATCAAAGTCAGCAACTGAGAAACTACTCTCCTCTCCACTTCACCAGTTACTTCTTCTCTTTTCGGAGCGATTGCATCAATTTCATCAATAAAAATTATGCTAGGAGCATTTTTTTCTGCTTCCTCGAAAATTTTTCTCAAGTTCTCTTCTGACTGACCGTACCATTTGCTCATTATCTCTGGACCAGAGAGTGAGATGAAGTTTGCTCCTGACTCATTCGCCACTGCCTTTGCCAACAGGGTCTTACCAGTTCCAGGAGGTCCGTATAACATGACACCTTTTGGTGGTTCGATTCCTAATCTTTCAAACAGTTCAGGATGTCTCAATGGTAACTCGATCATTTCTCTTAGTTTGTGGACAACTTCCCTTATTCCACCTATATCCTCGTAAGTGACAGTAGGGACAACTTTTTCTTCCAATTTCATTGTCTCAGGCAATTCAGGTAAAATCTCCAACTCTGTCATATCTCCGATTCTTACAATTCCTTTTGGTTCAGTGTCGATAATCACAAATCTTGTCTCGCTTGGGAAAGGAGTGAAAACTTCTGGGAAGAATTCATCAAAGTCGACTCCAAAGAAGTTGCCGAAGAAGTCTGCTTCTTTTGTTCTCCTCTTGTTAACAACTGGAGAAGGAACAATTATATCTCCTTTTGTCACAGGCCTCATGTGGATGTTTTGTTTGAACAAATCAGGGCTCATCAAAAATGTCATTCCCCTTTCAGCTGGAGAGATAACAACTTTCCTAGCTTCCTTGATATCAGCCTTTCTTATTTTTACAAACTCACCAACACCAGAATTGGAATTTCTTCTCATTATTCCATCCATTCTAACAATATTCAAACCAACATCAGCAGGATAGGACCTTACAGCAACACCAGCAGTCTTCTTCCCACCTTCAATCTCTATAACATCTCCTTCCTTTATTCCCAACTTGTTTATTATTCCCGAGTCCATTCTAATAATTCCCCTGCCAGCCTCTTCTCTGGCTGTTAGTTCTCCAACCTTCAATCTTATTTCATTTTCTTTTGGATCAGCCATTATTCATCAACCTCTTCTTCCTCCTCTTCTAAACCTTCTTTAAAGAAGTCTTCAAAGTCTTCATCTAATAATACTTTGAAACTTTTCCAGATAACTTTATTCCCCCATTCATTAAAAAATTTTGTTATCTTGACGAAGTCATCTTCCGGAACAATGAAGCTGCTCTGGTCAACTTTTTCATGTGGCATTTCATCAAGCAACCCTTCCCTTCTGTAGGTGTAGACCTTTTCTTTTGGCCCTTGCTTTTTGCTTACGATGACTTCCTTTCTCACCATCTGTTTCCATCCATACAGTCCTCTGAAGAATTTGTTCCTCTCGTAGTGACTTTCAAATTTGCCAGACTGGACGCTAAAGGCAAACAGAATTGCCTTTTTCTCTTCTTTCATAGTTTAATTTATTTACACCCTAAATTTAAATACTTTTCGGTCTTCAAGTCTTTGCAAAAAAATTAATCCCGCATAAAATGAGCTTCTGAAATCTAATCTTATCTCTTCTTGGCCATTCTCTTTGAAAGAATCACATATATCATCAGTGCAACCACAGATGCTACCGTAGACATTATAACAACCAAAGACAGAACTATGAATTCTATGTTTGTTATTTGAAACTTTACGATCGTCGCTGGAATCAAAACAATTAGAAAAATCAGAGTGGAAGCAAGAAGCAGCAATGCTATCAAAGGGAGTGAGTTAATAACTTTTTCCATATATTTAATTTATTTTTTTGCCATTAATAACCTTACTTCTTTACTTTCTTGACCGATTTCTTTTTACCCCAATCTTTCTTAGTTTCACAAGTGGTAGAAAGGCACATCCTGAAAGGCCTTCTCCCCTTTCTCCACACCTGAATTATCGGTGTGTTGCATTTCTCGCAGATTTTTCCTGTGGATTGAATACGTGCACCGCCTGGAAGAGGGTAGCCTGTCTGGCAGGAAGGATTCCATTTTTTATCCTTCCAACTGCACTTACATTTCCCTTTTGGCTGGCCGCATATTTCACAGATGCATTTGCATGCTGTTCTTGTGAAACCACACTTCGAACATCTGAAATAACTTGAGCAACCAACAAAAAACTTTCCACTAAACCTAGACCTTAAAATTTTCAACTCACCTGTCTTGCAGTTTGGGCAAGTTCCTATGTGTCTTTCCTGCTCTCTTGATTCCACCAATCCTTCCAATAACTTCTTCCCAATCTTTTGCTCATTTTCCTTAAACTCTTTCAGGATGTCAGTCAAAGTTTCTTTTGCCTCTTCAACCACTTCTTCACGTTTTTTCTTCCCATTAAAGATTTGATCCATCTCTTCCTCGAACTTTTTAGTCAAATCTTCAGAAATTATTCTAGGTGAATATTCTTTCAAAGATTTTACAACAGCTTCTCCAAGTTTGGTAACTTGAATACTCTTGCCGATTATATATTTTCTGTCATAAAGAGTCTGCAATATTTCTGCTCTTGTAGCCTTTGTTCCAAGATTTCTATTTTCAAGTTCTTTCAAAACACTTCCCTGAGAATATCTGCCAGGAGGCTCGGTTTCTTTTGTCAATTCTTCCAGCTTCAAAACTTTTACTGCCTGGCCAATTTTCAATTCCGGGAGAATCAACTCCTCAATCGCCAAGTAAGGCTCGTAAATTTCCATCCATCCAAGTTCTATAGTTCTTTTGCCCACAATCAAAAAAATATGTCCGTTCAAGTCAAGTGAAACAGTATTGCTTTCTCTTGTTGCCTCATCTGCGAAAACTGCAAGAGTCCTTCTCACAATCAAATCATAAATCTTCTTCTGGTAGGAATTAAGCTTCTTAATATCAGGAACCTCCCATGTCGCGTAAACAGCAGGGTGCGCAGGATCTTCTCTAGTCCCTTCATTTGGAATTAAATTTCCTTTTTTCAGCAGCTGCTCTGCAAACTTTTTGTATTGAGGCAGAGTTGCCAGAGCATTCAAAATTTTTCCGTAATTGATGCTAGGCGGGAGCTTCTGCGAAGATGAGCGAGGATAAGAAATATATCCGGCCTGATACAAGCTCTCTGCAATGCTCATGGTCTGAGTCGGTGAAAGCTTGAATATCGCATAGGCTTCTGCAAGCAAGTCAGTTGTGTTGAAAGGGACAGGTGGAGATTGCTTGTACTGTCTTTTCTTGATGTCTTTTACTTTTGCACCCTTTCCTTTGCACACCTGTAATATTTTATCAGCTTCCTCCTTCTCCCACAGCTTTTCTTTTTCATACTGTGCAATAATCTCCATCCCATCTATTTTCACATGCAGTTGCAATTCCCAGAAGGGAGTTGGCTTGAATTTTCTTATTTCAAGTTCTTTCTCATATAAAATTGCTAAAGTCGGGCTCTGAACCCTACCAGAAGACAAGATAGCAAATCCCTTTTGAGCCGAATTTTTTAGAGCGAGAGTTAATGCTCTGGTTAAGTTAATGCCCCAGAGCCAGTCAAGCTGGTGCCTTGTCAGCCCTGACTCAATCTGCCCAAAATCCAAATGTTTGCTCATGGTTTTATAAGAATCAATCAATTCATCCTTGGTCAAAGTAGAAAACTTCATCCTTTTTCCATCCTCAACTCCACAGATGAATTTCAAGACATTAAATCCAATCACTGAACCTTCAGTGTCAAAATCAGTGCAAACAATATAGTCATTTGCATTCTTTGCCATCTGTTCTACTACTTCAAAATACTTTTTGGAGAACTCTGACTGTTTTCTGACTGAAAAGCTTGGCTTCCATTCAGCTTTGAAAACAGGATAGTTCCATCCTTTCCCCTTATCAACAGGATCTAGATTGAACAAGTGGCCTACTGCACAGACGGTAACATGCCTCTTCCCATCTCTCTTAAACTCGTAGTAGGCTACCGCTTTTTCATTTTCCTTTCTCTTCAGGCTTTTTCCTTCTGCCAAAGCCTCGGCAATCCTTTTCATCGCGTCTGGCTTCTCAGAAATCATAAGCGTATATTTCTCTACCATTAAATTCAATACTCTCTAAGAGTTCATCAAGCTTATTCCAAGATCACTGGTTGCGCTTTACTAACTTCTTGGCTTTTTATCATTAAGCTTTCGATTGCTCCGAGCCTTGACTCAAGAAATATAATTTTATTTAACAATTCATTTACTTGCTCGTCTGCATCAGATGTAATCTTCATCTCAGCAACTTTTTGTTGAACAGTGCTTTGCAAGTTGGAAATTCTGTTTTGAGTGTTATTGATTTGATTATAAAATCCAGACAGTCGAGATTCGTGATTCTTCAAAATTTCCACGACCTGTTTCAGTTCTTGTGGACTTTGCTTCGCTTCAACTTTCTTCACGTTCTGTGCCGCATTTCTATAATTATTATCAACAACATTGATCCTCTCATTGATTTTTGCAAGCATGCTGTCTGTGAACTGGATTTTGTTGTTAAACTCTCCCAGTCTGTTTCTCATCTCGTTCGATTTTTCTTCCAGTTTCTTCTCCATTCCTCTAATCAAATCGTTACCAACCTTATTCGCTATATCAATCCTGCTCTTGTCAAATTCTTTTGTCAGGGAAGAAAACCTTTCATTTAATTTTGAAACATTTCTCTCCAAATTGCCCATTATTGTTAATCTTCTTTCTATATCACCATACATCAGCTCGACTTTAGACGATAACCTCTTCATCTCTTCTTCTATAAACTTGAACTTCTCAATTTTGTTCTCAATGTCCTTGCTCAAAAGTGTTACCCTTTCCAGACTTTCAAACTTTTTCATTGAGTTCTCTAGGTTTTGTATACTGCCTAAAAATTCTCTGCAAACCCTTTCCAAAGAATCAACTCTTATGTTCGTGGTCATCAAGTCCTTCCTGTTGTTTTTCATCTCGTCCATTATACTTTCAGATATGGATTCCCTTATCCTGCTTTCTATAATTTCAAACTTCTTCTCAAATTCTGTCATCTTCAGATCCATCTCTATCTTTTTCTTAATTATGCTGTCCAAGGAAATTCTCAATGATTCTATCTTTGAAGAAAGGAGGTCGAAATCAATTCCGGGCTTTTGAATTGATTGTTTTGATTCTATCTCCTTAATTTTATCGAATAGTCCCTTCAAGTTGTTCTCGGTCCTTGAGGAAAATGATGTCAACTGATCGTTCAAATCTTCAAAATTTTTATGCAGGTTTTCCATTTCCAGAGACGTGGGCGGAGACTTGACAGAAACTGAGGCAACATCAGTCTGCAACCTTCTAATCTTATCTTCAAATTCAGCCTTTGGGACAATATTCTGTCTTAGGGCTGAAATTTCTTTTTCTAGAGAATTTAATTTTTCATTTGATTTTGATATGACCGAGCTTAAATCTGGTGCTTGTTCAAGCTTTCCTTTAGCTTCTTCCAACATTTTCTTTAGTTCTAGGATACCAGCCTGCTCCACCATTATCAAATCTTCCAAATCATCTACTTTTTGCTGAAGCGGAGAAATGGAAGGAGCAATTACTTCCTTAGCCTTTTCCCTGAGCTCTGTAATAGCTGTTTCTAGATCAACGAATCTCTTATCCATCTGCAATAAAGTGAGCTTATACTTGCTTTCAGGTTTCTCAAAATTTTCAGGCTCTTCAGTCAAGATTTCACCTATTATAACTCTATTTTAGACCAATATTATATTTTACTTTTTTTAACCATAAATACCAGATTGCTATAACTGCCAGTATGAGGCCCTCTCTCCACAGAAGTGCATGTACAACCTCGAAATACTGGACTCCGAAAGTTAGGGAAATGAGGATTGTTGTTATTATTCTAAGATAGTTCAATAAAAATATTGCTGGTATTCCTATTGCTAGAAACCTGATTTTTCTTTTAAAATCAGAGTAAGGTGTTGCAATGATCAAAGCCAGGAGGGCATACATGCTTTTCCAGCCTGTTGAGTCCCAAGAGATTTGTACTTTTGGGAACTGGTTGGAAAAAAAGATTAAAGGAACTTCACTTGCTGGAGAATTTACAAGAGTAGCATGGTAGCCCATGAGGTTAAGGTTTCTGTATGTTATGTCTGTCAGAAGAGTTTGAAGCAGAGGATAGGATAGGTTTAAAAGCAGGACCAGGTACATTGGGATTGCAAGGATATTGAATTTTATAAGAAACAAAAGCAAAGTCCAAAACTTCTTTCTTAAAATCTTTCTCTTCATTTTTTCTTTCTCTTCACTACTTTTTTAACTGCATCAATTATATTTTGCGTTTCATCTTCCAGCAACTCAGTGATTACATCTTCAAAAATATCTTCTCTTTTCTGCTTTTCAAGAGTCTCTTCAACCTTCAAGAAAAGTCCATGATAGCTTTTAAATGCTTTCAGTCCCGCAGCCAACGCATCCTTCTGATGAGAATTTTTTATCTGCTCTTTAAAGTCATCAATTATTTTTTCCTTTTCTTCATTTGTCAAAGAAATTTCTGGATAATAGGTTCTGCTGCCCAATGCAGATGCTATTCGCTTGATCATCTTCGGCAGAGGATTCACATCCGAAGCAATGATAACTGATTTACCGAAACTAATTATGTGCTTTATCAGATCGCTTCTCCTAGCTTCACGAATGCTTGTTATATCCAAAACATTTCCTTTTGTGCCGAGTATTGCAATGCCAACGGTAGTTCCAGGGTCAAGCCCAACAATTATATTTCTTATCAGATTAGCACCTCTAACTAATACTTTGAAATTAAAACTTTTTTAACTGTCTCACTTTTTTTCTTCCCAACAACCTTTTGCAATTCAGCAACATCTGCTGTAACCATTTTTTCTATGCTTCCAAAATGCTGAAGCAACCTTTTAGCTAGAACTGTAGATATTCCTGGAATGCTGGCGACAACAAACTCCTGCAGCTTTTTCATTTCTTTCGGCTTCTTTCCAACCTTTATCGCTATCCCACCGCCAGCAGACTGCTCCTTTTTTGCCATCCAGAAAATTGTTTTTGCCGTGTCCATTGGATTTTTTGTCGTAAGAAGTGAAACATTAAAGTCAATTATTAGACTTGCTATAGCTGCTTTCAAAACATTTTCATTAATCTGTCTATTCGAATATCCTTCTATCACAACTACTGGCTTCTCAAAATTCTTCTTCAAATCTTCAGCCTGCTCAAAAATTCTACCATCTATTATTGATGAAATGAAGTCGTTGTGAGTTTTCCTCTCTATCCCAACTGCCTCAGAACAGATGTAGTCCCCAACTTCTAGAGCCTGCTCATTCACAACCGCCCCAAGCCTTTTCAAATGCTCAATAACTTCTTTTTCCCTGTAATCAGAAACTATCACTGTTTTTCCTGCAGGTTTTAGTAGTTTTTGAGTTTCCAATTTTTCACCCTATAACAATAACCAAGTGCCGATCAATATAAATAAAATAGCAACAGATTTCATCAAAATATTATATTTATTCAAATCTTCCTTTAAAAATTTAGGGACGAAAATTGTCAGAAACACTGAATAAACAAGAACGAAGAATGGCTGTAAAGAGCCAACCGCAGAAACCATCGATACAGGGCCAAGAGAGATTGCAATATAATAAGAAGCACTGGAGCAGACAGCAAAGCATTGGGCTATTACCAAAGCTGAAACGCCTCTCCTACCAGTTTTTTTAAATGAATTTACAAAGTTTGTTCTTGTTGTTTTAATTATAAAAGTTGGGATTACTGACAAGAAAATACCAACGTTTATCCAAAAGTAAATGGGCCAATTACCAATTTTTCCAACAATAAATTTTTCTATAACCTGTATGGAAGACCAGAATAGAATTAGTATAATTATCAATTTCAAAGATTTGATTACACCAATCCCTTTTCCCTCTTTTTTGTAAGAGACCAATAAGCCACTTATGATTAGTAAGAAAATTCCAATGTATTTTTCAATTGTAAAAATTTCTTTCAAAAAAATGCCAGCCAATATTATTACAAACATCGGGTAGATGAAGGCAAGTGACATCGCTCTTGAAACTTCTTCATTCGACAGTATCTTTGCATACACAAAATATGATAAAGTGTACAAAAAACCGATGAATATTGATATTATAGAATAAGGGAAAACAAATGTCGGCTTTAATAACAAAAAGACGAATGCAAAGGTGGGTATTGCAAAAATCCCTATCCACATGGGAAAAAAATAAATTTTTTTAAGAATCTTATCCATCAAAAATTTGTCTATAACATTTGTTGCAGCCCAGAAGATAGGCGCCATTAAAGCAAATATAAGCCAGTTCATTTGATTCAACCCTTTAAAACTTATTATTTATTTATAAAATATCAATTTTAAATTGAAGGACATGCTTAGAAAAATTTTAATTTTAACTGTAGTTATGTTCTTATTTTTTGTTCAATCAGTTTATGCATACAACATTTTAGATTATCTGAAAAATCTATTTTTTCATTTTGCTCAACCATCGATTATAGGCGGGTATTATACTAGTTGTCAGAGATGTGGTTTACTAAATCCAATCATCAATCCTTCTTCTCCAAATGCAGGATCAGGTTTTGAAATAGAATGTCTTACTACTGATTCTAGTGGTGCTTGCAGAGGTGTATCAGAACCAAAATGGTGTAACGGAGTTATTGCATATACAAGCTATAATGGATATACTGGATGTCCATTTGCTGGTTGGACGGACCAAGGAGCTAAATTTAATTGTCTAAATCATCCATCTGGTACTTATACTGCATATTGTAAAGTGAATTCTAATGAACAGTGTTGGCCTACATCAAATGGTTTAACTTGTGGTGAAGGCCCTACTAGTAAAAGTTTTATAGTACAAGGAACTACTTCAACAACTCTTCCAGGTTCAACTTCAACCACTACTCAACGAAGTTCAACAACAACCACTTCTCCATCAACTTCAACCACTACTCAACCATCAAGTTGTTATTATGGAACTGCTACAGCAACAAACCCTGTCAATTATGGTAATTATAAAATCTATGCAATGTCTGGTGTAAATGATAAATCGGCCACAATTGTCATAAGGGACTCTTCAGGAAACTTTCTATACACATCAAATGTGAATCAGGGATATATTTTTAATGCAAATTCTACTGGAGTTACTGTAAAAGTTTTAAAAGTTAGGGCGTTGCAAGATCAAACGATTATTGGAGTTGATTTAGCTGTTGGTCCTATTGGGGTTCAGTGCCAAACAATTACAACCACATCTTCTACATCAACAACGTCTTCAACTACAACCACCACTCAACCAGGTTCAACAACCACTCGTCCATCAACAACAACCACTCAATCTATATGTCAAAGATGTGGCTTAGAATCTCCAGTTATTATTCCTTATCCTATAGTTTCAGGTAAGGATTTCAAGATAATATGCCCTGCCACTGACTCTAGCGGTGCCTGTAGAGGTTTGGCAGAAACAAAATGGTGCAATGGTGCCATTGCATATACAAGTTATAATGGTTATACCGGTTGCCAGTTTAGTGGTTGGATAACTCAGGGGGCTAGATTTGATTGTCCAGCTCACCCATCTGGCACTTATACAGCATATTGTAAAGTGAATTCTAATGAGCAGTGCTGGCCTGAATCAAATGGTTTAACTTGTGGTGAAGGTCCTACTAGTAGCAGTTTTACAGTGCAAAATCCTACAACAACCACCACTTCATCAACCGCAACCACTCTACCAGGTCAATCCTCAACCACCTCAACCACTCAACCTTCAACCAAAATATCGTTTGGAGCGTTCTACTATCCATGGTATGGAAGTTCTGATGATAGCTGGAAGCACTGGAATGGTCCTGCAAAGAATGGTGTTGTATACAATGCACCAAAAACATGGTATTCTCGCTATCTCCCTGATAGAGAGAATGGGCAGTTCGATCCATCTAACGATTTATACGATAGTAATCAATGGGATACTGTCCATTGGCAATTGGAATTGATGAATAGAGCAGGGATACAATTTGTTATTTCTTCATGGAATGGAATTGGCGATTATTCAGATATAGCATTTAGAAGAATTCTTCTGGATTACATGAAAAGACCTGATAACCCCTACCCAAGTTTACTATGGACAGTATACTACGAAGCTGAAGGTTTCAGAGATCCAAGCGAATCTGATATAAAAAATGATTTGAATTGGATAATCAATAATTATTGTAATGATCCAAATTATTTCAAGATAGATGGTAAATGTGTAATTTTTGTTTATGGCGATCCCAACGATGGCCCTGGCTACGTGACTCGATGGGCAGATGTTAGGAATTCTCTAGGAAATGTTTTTATTGTTTTGAAGGTCTTCCCAGGATTTGAGAACTATGCTTCATGGGTTGATGGCTGGCATCAGTATGCTCCAGCCAACAGGTATGAAGAGCATCTTCCTTATTCTGCTTTCGCTTCTCCAGGCTTCTCACAGCCAGACAATCCAGATCCAAATGTGAAAGAGTTGAAAAGGGATGTGAATGAATTCAGAGACGCCGTTGCCAAGCTCAAGGCAAGCGGTGCAAGATTTAAACTCATTGAAACTTGGAACGAGTATCATGAAGGTACTCAAGTGGAACCTGCCCAACCGGTTAAATTAAATTCAAATACAGGATTGTACGAGTCTGCTGGGAAATCTTATGGAACAGATTTTATAGATGCAGTAAGATTAGAAAAGCAGCAATTTTCATTTATATCTTGGTTACTTTCAATTTTTAAAATAAAATAATTTTCAACTAGTCCAATCTTTCAAAGTTATTTTCTTACTCATTTTTTCCTTCATATCATTAAGTATTCCTTTCATCTTTCTCTCTTTGTGAAATGCAGACCAGTAGTATGCTTCGTCTCTCGTATTCTTAGTTATCAAGAAAATTATTTTACCTGCTGCTTGCCTACCAACTCTACCTCTTCTCTGTATAGATCTGATTTCACTTGGAACCGGCTCATGGAATATTGCATAATCCACTGCTGGAACATCTAAACCTTCCTCACTCACACTGGTCCCAATTAGAACATTAAACTTTTTTTCAGAAAATCTTTTCAAGACATCTATCTGTTCTTGCTGGGTCAGACCTTTCTTCTCCTTAGTTGCTTGACCAACCAAAATTTCTGATTTCATACCCATATTCAATAAAAGTTGATTTATTTTATCCACTGTTGACCTGTAGTTTGCGAAAATAATTATCTTCACATCTGGTTTTTCTTTAATCAGCATTGTTACAAGTTCCTGAAGCTTTACCAGTTTGGGATGTTCAACTCCTTGCTTTTGCAGTTCTTCTGTAATTTTTACAACTTCCATAATTCTCGAATTATTCATCAGTTTTTTATCAGTTCTCTTTTTACTTGATCCAAGTTTTTTCAAATAGCCGCATAGAGAAGAAATTCCCTGTGTTTCCAACAGTTCAATAGCATGCTCCAGTTTAACAGCTTCAGCCAACCTGATCATAACCCAAAAAAGAGAATAATTTTTTGCACCTTCCATATATCTTGAGCCAATCCTTTTTTGAAGAAACAACAACATTTTTTTTGAAGGCTTATATGTAGGGATGAAATGATGCTCTTTCAGCCAGTATATATCTTCTTTCAAACAACCTTCCAGCAAACCTTTAATCATTTGAAAGTCTTCTGGAAAATCAATATAAACTTCTTCTCTCATTATAGGTTTTACATAAGATTCCACATCTTTATCGATTTCAGTCCTCACTTCAACGGCTTCAATAAACAAATTTTTTCTTATCTCATCAATCTTTTCATAAGTTCCACCAGGAGAGGCAGTCAATCCAAGAATCAACGGGTGAGCAGCTTGTTCCTTGTATTTTTTTGCAACATAATTGTATGCATAATCTTTTACTGAACGATGGGCTTCGTCAAATGTAACAAAAGAAAATTTTTCTAAACTCAATCTCCCATTGGCTACGTCATTCCTTATTGTCTGCGGTGTGGCTACAACCACTTTGGCTTTTTTGTAGAACTGTTCTCTCTCTTCTGGGTTTATCTTTCCTGTTATCAAAATTATTTCCTCAGGATCTATTGTAGTGAACTGCTCAAAGCTTTTCTTGTGCTGAGCGTTTAGAGGCCGAGTGGGAGCTGTGATCAATATTTTGCTTTCAGGGTATTTTTCCAGTCTGCCCACTCCAACTAATACTGCTATAAGAGTTTTTCCCATTCCAGTTGGCAATACAACAAGAGTATTTTTCCTTGAGGCAGTCTCAGCAATAACTTTCTGGTATTCCCTCGGTTCAGCTGCATTTTCTTTGAAAAACATTATTTTATTCTCCGATTATTTTTACCACAACTTTTCTTTGCCTCGGCTCAAGGAATTCTATGAAAATTATCTGTTGCCATGTACCTAAAACTATTTTTCCATCTTCCAAAGGCAAATCCACTGAAGTACCAAGCAAGCTACATTTTTGGTGTGCTGTTGCATTAACATTCTCTTCATAGTCATGTGAATATTTTCCTTTTAAAGGGAGAATTCTTTCAAACATATTGAACATGTCTTCATAGATGGTTGAGTCATCTTCTTGGATTATAATTGAAGCCGTGTCATGCAGAGAATTCGCAAATACCATTCCATTTTTTATTTTTGACTCGCTCACCACATTTTGAATCTCTGAAGTGATGTTGATAAATTCATTTGGTTCGTGCGTTTGAACTGAAATAGCTTTTTGAAACATTTTCATATTTTTATATAATCCAGCTAAAGAAATATAGATGGTAAAATGAAGTTTGGTATAAAAACTAATTTGAAGGAAGAGAGGTTAGCTGACATAAAGAAACTTTCTAAAATCTATGATTTCGTTGAAACATATTTTCTTCCAGAGAATGTAACACCTGGCAGGCTTAGTTCAATCAAGACAAGATGGATTATGCACTCGCCTCACGAGCCTAAAGCTAATATTGCAAAAAAAGTTGGAAGTGGAATAGAACTGATAAAAAAAAGTATTTTGTATGCAATTGGAGTGAATGCGAAGAAAGTTATAGTTCACCCTGGGTCAAGCGAATCGAGCGACTGCAGTATAAAAAATGCGATTAAAAATCTGAGGGAAATAAATTCTTTTAGCATAAGTTATGGAATCAGAATGATAATAGAAAACCTTCCTTTCAGAGATGAATTTTGCCCTGGATTTTTGTTTGGTTCGAAACCAGAAGAAATAAAATTAATTTTGGATGAGGTCAATTGTGGATTCGTTCTTGACTTCTCCCATGCATATCACTCTTCTTTCTCGCACAATATAGATCCGGAAAAGATGATAAAAAGATTTATGGAACTGAAGCCTGAGATGTTTCATCTTTACGATACAGAGATAAATCAAGAGAATGACATTCACCTGCAAGTGGGAGAAGGCAATTTGAACTTTCAATTTGTACTTCCATTAATTAAAGATAAGGATGTAACTCTAGAATTGGAACCTTTTTCAGTTGAAGTTTTTACTGATGCAATCAATCGCTTGAAGAAAATTTCAAGCTAAATTTTTGTAAACCATTCAGAAAACTTCTCGACTGCCTTAGCCCTGTGAGAATATTTGTTCTTTTCTTCTTTTGTCATCTCAGCAAATGTTCTTGTTTCTCCTTCTGGGACAAAAATTGCATCGTAAGGCAGACGAGGATGCGGATTTCCTCTTACTTTTTCTGTAATCTCGCCCTTGCAAATCCCAGTAAAAATTCTTGGTTCTTTGCCAGGTTCGCAGAGTCCAATTGTTGTTTTGAAATATGCTTTCTTAGATTTGCCTCCCAAAAGTTTCAATATCCCTTCATAACCTATACTTTCAATAACCCATCTTGAGTTTGTCCCAGGAAAGTTTTTGTAAGCTTCAAAATATATCCCAGTATCTTCTGCGATTACAGGCTTTTTTATCTTCTTTGCAGCAAACTTCACTTTTTCTATTGCAATTTCTTCCTGACTATCGGATTTTATCTCTGGTATTTCCATGTCTTTAGATAGAGCATCTATACCAAATTTTTTCAGATGCAGTTTTATTTCTTCTATCTTACCAGGATTGCTTGTCAGAAGGTAAATAGTCTTCATAAGAACCTTTAGAAATAAATATAGAATCAAGTATTAAATATACAGTTTGCCGAGGTCGCATAACCAGGTAGTGCACCAGAAAATATTGGTGAATCTCGAAAACTGGCGGGCGCAAGCCCATCTGGGTTCAAATCCCAGCCTCGGCGCTAAAAAGCAAGGTTAAATCTTTTTCTGCCAAAAGTAAATTGTGGTTAAATGACTAGAAACGAGGAGGAAACTTTTGAAAAAGAGTTTAAAAAAGAAGTTCTTTCATCCAATTCTCTAATTGTTATCAAGCTTGACGAGGTTCTGAAAAGGCTAGATTCTGTTTCCACTCAACTGACTAAATTATCTGAAGATATAAATTGCCTGTTTACTCCAGCATCTAACGAAGCTGAATATGAATCAGTTCCAGAAGTCGGCCTAGAGGAAAAATTCGGAAGAAGGGTAATGTAAAAATAAACCTAAATAAAGATTGGGAACATCAACAAGCCAGCGCCGATTCTTATCATCCTTGGCACATCTTCAATAAAGCTTTTCGTAACTTTTAACGTTCTGTATCTTACAATTGAGAAAATTCCATCACCAATTAAAAGTAGAGCAGCAGTCAATGGGTTTATCAAGCCAACAAACCAGCTGATTCCAACACCCAGCCTTAGGAATCTGAGCATCTGGTCTGGATAGAACTTTTGCTTTTGGTACAGCTTATGTGAAAGGATAGCATCCCAAAATACCCAGGAAAACGGGATTGATCTTGTAACAATCGTGGAAAGAGATATTGCTAAGATTCTTTTTTTATTGAATAGCTTCTTGAAAAGTTTGATTTCCATACGCAGAATTTAGAAAAAACCGTTTATAAACATCCTGTACATGCCTGTACATCCTCTCAAATCCGAATAAAGCTTAAATAGATATGCCTTCATTAATTATACATAAATTAGGAGGTATGAAAAGTCTGATAAGACTATTTCTACTATGAACTACTCTGAGTTATTTCGAAAAAAAATAATGAGATTAATTCTGCAGTAGATTTTTAAAGGAGGTTAATCTAAATGTTTGAACGAAGAGGTTTTGGTGGAAGAAGATATGGCGGAGGTTTTAGGGAAAGAGACGACGTTCCAAAACCAGTAAAAGTCGGTGAGGAATATGACGTCGAAATCAGCGAAGTTGGGAATCGTGGCGATGGGATTGCCAGAATAAAGAACTTCGTTGTCTTCGTCAATGGGGTAAAACAAGGTGAAAAAACCCATATAAAAATAAAAGAAGTTAGAAACCGATTTGCAATCGGAGAAAAAACTGAAGGCGGAGCTTCTGCTGAAGAAGCAGGGGAAACAGAGGAAGTCGCCGAAGAAAAGGTTTCTGAGCCTGCAGCTGAGGAAGCTGAAGTGGCAGAGGAAACCGTTGAAGAAGAAGCCGAAGAATAAAATTTTATGAGTTTTCTTCTTTTCTTTCTTTTATTTTTTCAACATCTTCTATATTCTCAATCATTTTCCTTGTGAAAGTGATGGGGGATAAAGGTTAAACTCTTTTTTTCTCAATTTAATTTATGCCTGTTAATGCCGGAGCAGAATATTTCGTAGCTGAAAGGAGGTATTTGGAAGCAAAGTCCAAGGAAGAGAAGATCAAAGCTCTGGAGGAAATGATAAGGGCTTTACCCAAACACAAGGGATCCGAACATTTACTTTCTCAACTGAAGCATAGATTGAAAAGATTGAAAGAAGAGAAAGTAACAAGAGCCACAGCAAAACCAAAGTTTTCTATCAAAAAAGAGGGTGCGGCCCAAGTTTGCGTCACTGGCTTGACAAACTCAGGCAAAAGCAGTTTGCTGAACGCTCTAACAAACGTGGAAGCTGAGGTTGCAGAATACCTTTTCACCACTAAAGAGCCTGTGATTGGGATGATGGATTTTGGAGATGTGAAGATACAGCTTGTTGAAATTCCATCAACATTCGATTCTGACTTCACAAGCATCTTGCAATCATGCGATTTAGTCTTAGTCCTGATTGACGCTACAGCAGATGTTGATGAACAAATTGAAGAGATGAAAAGAATTTTTGAAGATAGGAAATTGGGAAAAAAGAAAATGCTTTTTGTTTTCAATAAGTGTGATGTGGCGGAGTGCGATGAACTAAAAATTTCGGCGAAGGAAAGAGCAGGATTAGAGGAATTAAAAAAATCTATTTGGTCAAAACTCGATTTGATTAGGGTCTATACAAAATCTCCAAGGAAACCGAAGGTAGTTCCGCCAATAACTTTGCGCAAAGGTTCAGCGGTTAAGGATGTGGCGAAATCTATCCACAAGGATTTCCTAAGGGAATTTTCCTTTGCTAGAGTCTTCAACTCAACCAGTTACAGCGGTCAAAAGGTTGGGCTTGAATTCAGGCTGAGAGATTTGGATGTCGTTGAGATTCATACGAAATGATTAAATATATTTTAAAAAATTAAATCTTTATTATGAAGATACCAGAAAAGGGGGTAGTTTACAAAACTTCTAGAGTCTCATACATGTCAAACTACATCCTGCTAATACTTTTCTTGCTTTTCCTCTCTCTTTTATGGCCCTACCTAAATCTAAACTTCTATATGATTCCCCAAACACCCGGCGAGCTCTTTTCAACGATGGTCATTTTTGTTTTTATACTCATTGCCACCTTCCTTGTAGAGGAGCCAACCGTTGAGAGGATAGTCAGACAATATGTCGTGACAAACCATGAGGTAACAAAAATCGAAGGACTGCTTAGAAAAAGTAAAATCAGCATCCCTTGTCAGAGTGTTGCTGACGTAAGAGTGGAGCAGGGGATAATTGGTAGAATTTTAAATTTTGGAAATGTGATTGTGACAGGTATAGTGAGGAGCGAAAAGGCAGGAGGGACTGAAGCTATAATCATGAAAGGTGTAAGAAATCCGAACGAAACCTACAAAGTTATACAGAATAAAATCAACTTGATGCGGGGAGCGATAATTAAAGAACATAAAAAAGAATAAACATCTTACATTCCTTTAATAGATTATGAAAAAAGTTTTTATTGAGACACATGGCTGCTCTTTCAACCAAGCAGATTCTGAAATTATCACTGGCTTATTGAAGCAGAAAAAATTCGAGATTGTGAGTTCGGCAAAAGATTCTGATTTAATCATTCTGAACACTTGCAATGTGAAGTTGGCTTCTTCTCAGAGAATGGTCTACAGAATAAAGGAATTGACAAAACTGAGTAAGCCGTTGGTTGTTGCGGGCTGCATGCCTAAGACTGAAAGAAAGGTCATAGAAAAAATAAATCCAGGTGCCAGCTTAATTGGGCCAAACTCAATTCAAAAGATAGTAGATGTGACGCAAGAAGCTATAAAAGTAAAGAAGAAAGTTGCTTTAGAAGACATAAGAGAAGCTAAGGTTTGCCTGCCAAGAATAAGAAAAAACCCCATGGTTAACATTATCCAGATAGCTGAGGGCTGCGCTTGGCGGAAATGTTCTTATTGCATAGTTAGATTTGCCAGAGGCGAGCTTCTCTCTTATCCAGTTGATTTGATTGTCGAAGAAATTAAAAAGAGTTTGAAGGAAGGGGTTAGAGAAGTTTGGGTTTGCTCTCAAGATACTGCTTCCTATGGCTTGGATACAGAAGGAATGAATCTGCCAAACCTGCTTGACGAAATTTGCAAAGTTAAAGGGGACTTTTTTGTTAGAGTAGGGATGATGAATCCCTTGCATGCTAAGGAAATAATAGATGAATTGATCAATTCGTACAGAAATAAAAAAATTTTCAAGTTTCTCCATTTACCCATCCAATCAGCTTCTGAAAGAACACTGGATAGAATGAACAGGGGTTACGAGGTGAAGGATTTTCTAGAGATAGTTGATAGGTTCAGGAAAGAATTTCCACGAATAACTATATTAACAGATGTGATTGTGGGGTTCCCAACTGAATCAAAAAAGGAATTTGAGGAGACAGTAAAGTTTATTGAAAAGATCAGGCCAGGCGCAGTCAACATTTCAAAGTTTGGCTCAAGGCCAGGAACAGAAGCTGCAAAAATGAAGCAGTTGGATAAGAAAACAGTGAATGAAAGGAGTGAAATCTTTCACAGGCTGACTAAGAAAATATCCCTTGAAATAAATAGGGAGTGGGTTGGTTGGGAAGGGGAAGCCCTGATTGACGAAAAAGTTAAAAATGGCTTTGTTGGAAGAAATTTTTCTTACAAACCTATTGTAATTAAAACTGATGAGAAAATTTTTGGAAAAAAATTAAACGTTGAAGTGATAGACGCAACCTCAAACTGTTTGTTTGCGAAAAGAAATTAATAAATACAAGGACGAACAAATATTATTTAGTAAAAAAATGGAGACGCTTGATCCACAGAAATGTTTGGTCCTCATCTAACTTTAGATTTATACAATTGTAACAAAGAAAGGCTTCTTGATTTAGATTTTATTTACAAGATATTAGATGAATTACCAGATTTTATAGACATGCATAAGATTACCGCACCTCAGCTGATGGTCCAGGAGCCAAACCCAAGCACATTCGACAAGGGTGGAATTTCAGGATTTGTTTTGATTGCAGAATCTCATATCAGTATACACACGTTTGTTGCCCAGGAGTATGTGTCAATTGATATTTTTTCTTGTAAAAAATTTGACATGGACAAGGCTATCAATTATCTAGTGGACAAGTTCGGAGCGCAAAAAGCTGAAAAGCATATAATTTTCAGGGGAAAAGAGTTCCCAAAAGATTTAGAAAAAGCAAAGAAAATTGTTCTAAAAACTAGAAGTGCTTAATTATTTCATCATCTTCTTGACTTGCTCCATGACGACTTCTGCTTCTATCTTTCCTCTGACCTTGCTCATCACCAGCCCAACAGTCTTCTCATAGGTCAGCCCCGGCCTCGTCAAGACTTCTTCAATTATCTTTTTCAGTTCCATCAAGTCCAATGGCTCAAGGTTCAACTCTTTAATCGCAGAGGTAGCAGTCTCACCTGGCTTTTCAGCCAAGAATTTTATTATCTCTGGAATGGCCTCCTTCACGATTTTCTTTTTCGAAATGTTTTCAAAAAGATCAATGTAATGCTCGTCTCTCACTCTTTTTATGTTGACTTTTTCCCTTTTCTCCAAATCTTTAACAGTGCTGATGAAGGTGTTGGCAACAATCGCGCCAGGAGCCTTGGTCTTGTCAACAATTTTTTCAAAAAGCTCTAGATGCTCTGAACGGATTATCTGCCTTGCTAGGTCTTCTGAAAGGTTGTACTTTGACTTGAACCTTGCCAATTTTTTCATCCAATGCTCAGGCAATTCCTTTCTCAACTTTTCAATGAATTCCTTTTGCAGAACAATTGGCTGGATGTCAGTTTCTGGATACATTCTCGCTGAACCTGGCAGTGGCCTGGTATATTTTGTAGTTCCATCTTCATTCACAGTTCTTGTCTCTTCCTCAACCTTTGGCATGCCGAGCTGCCTTTTGACTTCAATCTCAACAATCTTTGCAAGCAAGTTCAATTCCTGCACGCCTTTCATCTCAACTCTTTTCCCTCCACGGATGCTGACATTGACATCTTGCCTTATTGTTCCTATCCCACGCTTGACTTTTTCTGTTGATCTGCAAATCATCCCGATATTAAAGGCAATGTCCTGAACTTCTTCTGGGGGATAGCCTTCAAGAATACCAGTGCCAATCTCAACCAGGGGAACACCCAATCTATTCAATCTATAAGTAACATTCTCACCTTCTTCTTTCACAATTGCTGCAGCGTCTTCCTCGAGACTGACATGAGTGATTTCAATACTCCTCCCCTTGTAGCTCATGTGGCCATTCAAACCAATTACCGCTGTTCTTTGAAAACCGGAAGTGTTGCTTCCGTCTATCACAGTTTTCCTCATCATATTTATCTCATTCGGGATCTCACAGTTCAACATCAACGCCACCTGCAAAGCAACCTGCAAGGCTTCAATGTTCAAAGGATGTGGCGGCTCTTCATCCGTCTCAACCATACAAGTTTCGTTTCTAAAAATCTGATAGCTGAATGTTCTGTTCCTCAGGTATTCGTACTGGGCTGCTACATCCACTTCGCCAAGCTCGCTTGCAACAGGATGCTGCTTTCTCTTTATTACTTTTGTCGAATCTCTCTCTTTCATTGCTGTCGAACAGTTGCAAAATAGTTTTTCTCCTGTGTCTAGTTGCTGGTGTATTTCCAATCCACATCTCAATCTCAATTTCTTGTAATTGATTTTTTCTTCAGCCAAAAGACTCAACCTCTGTCCTTTTTCCAATCTCCCCTGCAATATTTGTCAGCATCATCTCTCTTATTTTGTCCATCTCTTTCACATGCCCGGTCACAAACATCAGCTTCACCAGAGCAGTCTCAGGAGTCCAGTCACATCCATGCCCAATAACACCAATTTCATTCAGTATTCTTCCTGCAGAATAAACATTCAGATTCAATCTACCGTTAATGGTTTGAGGAGCAAAAACAACTGGAATCCCGGAATTGATCAAGTTTTTTAAAACAGGAACCAAGCCCCTGGCAAGTTTGTCGTTTGAAGGATTGGTTGAGACATGGCCCAATCCGGTTGCAGCAACAACAACTCCATCATACATCCTTACAATACTTTCAACATTCTCGGGTTTAATCCCAGGATAAATATAAATCAACCCAATATTCTCATTGATTTTATCATCAACTTTTAAAGCTCTGTTCTCCCTCTTCCTGTAATCTGTTCTCAGATACTCGACCACCTTACTCGGATAATTTATTTTTGCATATGGCAGGACATTCACTGAGCGAAAGGCATCTCTTGATGAAGTGTGAAGCTTCCTAACTTTAGTTCCTTGATGGACAAAACAAAAATCGTCTGAGCTACTGCCGTGCATGCAAACTGTTACTTCTGATATGTCTGAATTAGCTGCTATTGTTGAGCAGACTAAATTGACGGCATTGTCGCTGCTGCCACGGTCGCTGCTCCTCTGGGCGCCAACCAGGACAATTGGAACTGGCAGATTCTGCAACATGAAACTCAGCGCGGCTGAAGTGTAGTGCAAAGTGTCCGTCCCATGCATCAGCACAATACCATCTGCCTTAGCCTTTATCTCCTTTTCGACTTCTCGAGCAATGATTTTCCAATGTTCTGCAGTAATGTCTTCAGAAAAAAGATCAAACAGTTTCCTGCTCTTGATGTTGGCAATATCCTTTATCTCCGGGAATGAGAGCAGCAAGTCGGCTGGAGAAAATGCTGGGAAGACTGCTCCTGTCGTGTATTCAATTCTCGAGGCAATAGTTCCCCCGCAACCTAAAATAGCAACATTAGGCTTCTCAGCGTCTTTCTTTACCACAGCCTTGGATGGCAGGAATCTAATTGGCTTGCCTCTTTCCAGAAGCTTTACATTCAAACCCTTTTCAAACTTTATTCCTATATTATACCCATTGTCCAGCTTTATCACAATAGAAGAAGTGTCTCCAAGTTCAATTCTAGGCATCAACAATCCTTCATGAACAGCATCTTTCTTAGCAATTCTTACCCTGTCGCCGATTTTTATCTTTTTACTTTTTAGTAGTGACTCAATTTCTTGAGAATACAATTCTTTTCACTCCTATAATTTGTTGGTATAGGTTGTATTAATTTGTTATCGAGAAAGGCCGTCAAGTTTAAATGTTTCATGAGGATTTTAGATGCTTCGTGGGTTCAAATCCCACCTCCCGCACAATTTATTTAGCAAAAGCAATCTCAATAACATCATTATTTTTCAATTGATAATCTGCAGCCAATCTCCTCTTCGTCCTGGCGTCAATCCCACAGATAAACTTCTCTCCTAGTTCAGTGTGCACACGAAATGCAAGCTCTTTTACGTTTGTGCCCTTAGGAACAAGAAAAACATCCGGAAGAACATTTCCATCCTTGTCTGTCAGTTTGTTAGCATCAGCAACAGGATAAACAACTATGTAATTCAGCAATTCAAAAACAGCCTTGCTCAAACAAGTCTGAACTCCTGTTGAACCAAATTTATCTATAACTTCCTTCTTTATTTTCTCCAAAACTTTTATCTGTTGCTCGTTCATTTTAGTCCCATCAATAATTTTGAAATCATCTCCAGGCAGGTATTCAATCAAATTCTTCTCTGCAGCTTTTTTCAGTGCAATCTCCCCATCAGCAGAAGTAGGCACGATGATCAATTCTTTAAACTTCTCTTTCAATTTTTCAAAATTTTCCTGTGAAGATTTTATGTCAATCTTATTGGCTGCAATTATCACAGGCTTGGAGGTTTTTCTGATTACAGTTGCGAACTTCTGGACGTCAGTATAAGATGCTTTCCCCAGAGCTTCTTCCACATGCTGCCTGCTGATTTCCAAACCACTCAGCTGCTCTGATAATATTTGAATCAATTCTGGCTTAGATCCAACCTTTCCAACTTTTTGCAAAGCCCTTCCTATAACATCAGCAAACCAAAGATCTATCTCTTTCTCCACCCATTCAATGTCAAAACTAGGGTCATATCCAACAGCAGGTTCACCCTCCTCATTCGTCAACCCGGAAAAGTCTACTATATGGATTAAAGCTGAAGCCTGCCTCAAGTCATCCAAAAACTTGTTGCCCAACCCCTTGCCAGTGTGAGCTCCAGGAACCAGGCCTGCCACGTCCACCAATCTCACAGGCACAAATCTTTTTCCATTCTCACACTTCCCATTCTTCGGTTTGCATTTCAATCCAAACTCCTTGCAAACACAATCAACAATCAAGAACGCAATCCCCACATTAGGCTTTATTGTTACAAATCTTCTATCAGCTATCTCTACATCTATCATCGTCGCTGCCTTGAAGAAGCTCGACTTCCCAGTGTTAGTCTTTCCAGCGAGTCCAATAATCATAAGTATCAATTAGCATACAAATTATAAAACTTATGATCAAACAAAAGACTTAAAGTCTGAGCGAGAAACTATTTTTTATGGTAACCAGGATAGCAGTTGTCGATAGGGAACTGTGCAAACCGGAGAAATGCCAAATAATCTGCAGAAGGGTTTGCCCGAAAGTCAGAACTGGAGAAGAGTGTATAGTCTTTGATGATAAGGAAAAAAAAGTTTTAATTGACGAAAGCGTTTGCATAGGGTGTGGGATTTGCATAAAGAAGTGCCCTTTCAAAGCCATAAATATTGTCAATTTGCCGCATGAGTTGAAAGAAGCACCAGTCCACAGGTTCGGCCCGAATGGTTTTGTCCTTTACAGGCTACCATTCCCGGTCGTGAATGAAATAGTTGGATTGATTGGGCCGAACGGGATCGGTAAATCAACAGTTTTAAGAATTCTTTCAGGTGAGATTCAGCCAAATCTCGGAGAGTTCGATAAGAAAATCAACCTATCCGAAATGATCAAGATGTTCCGGGGGACTGAGCTGCAGAACTATCTAGAAAGGTTGGAAAACGAGAAAATAAAAATTTCCTACAAGCCCCAGCGGGTGGATCAAATACCAAAAGCATTCAAAGGGAAAGTCTCAAAACTTTTGGAAAATGTTGATGAGAGGAAAATTCTGAATGATTTGCTAAAAACATTTCAGCTTGAGGGAGTTATGGAAAGAAAAATCAATGAAGTTTCAGGCGGAGAGCTGCAGAGAATTGCAATACTTGCATGCCTAGCAAAGGATGCAGAGGTCTATTATTTCGACGAGCCAACAAGTTTTCTTGACGTGTTCCAGAGACTGAATATCTCAAAGGCGATCAGGCATCATTGCCAGGATAAAGCTGCGATGGTTGTTGACCATGATTTGGCAACTCTAGATTTCCTTGCTGACAGGATTCACATCTTTTACGGAGTGCCTGTTGCCTATGGCATTGTATCGAAACCATACGGAGTAAGAGTCGGAATCAACACCTTTCTAGATGGCTATATTAAAGAGGACAATGTCAGGTTCCGTCCAGAATCTATCAAATTTTTCACAAGCCTTATTGAAGCAAAAGCTTCCCCAGAGATTCTTGTGGCATTCAAAAGCATCAAGAAAAAGTTTGAAAAATTTGAGCTGGAGATTAAAGGGGGTGATATAAGAAAAAAAGAAGTTCTAGCTGTTCTGGGAGCAAACGCCTTGGGTAAAACAACCTTCGCACGAATTCTCTCCGGAGAGATTAGAGCAAGCGGTGAAATTGATTCTGTTCTAAAAATTTCCTACAAGCCCCAATATATTCAAGCAGACTTCAATGGAACTGTTAAAGAAATGCTTTCCTCGACTGCAGACATAGCAACCGAGAACTACAAAGCAGAGATAATAAGACCTTTGCAACTGGAAAAACTTTTGGAAAGAGATTTGCAAGAACTCTCAGGCGGTGAGCTTCAAAGAGTTGTGATTGCTTCTTGCCTGTCTCATGATGCTGATTTGTATATCTTGGATGAGCCTTCTGCTTTTCTTGATGTTGAGCAGAGGTTGGCAGTTGCAAAAATGCTGAACAGAATGGTAGAAGTAAAAGAAAAATCTGCTCTTGCAATTGATCACGACCTTCTTTTCTTGAGCCAAATTGGCAACAGGGCAATGGTTTTCCTAGGTGAACCATCAGTCAAGGGATTTGTTGAGGATGTCACTTCTGTTAAGAATGCGTTCAATGTTTTCCTCAAACAAGTCAACGTCACATTCAGGAAAGATCCTCAGACAGGAAGGCCAAGGGCAAACAAACTAAATTCTCAACTGGACAGGGAGCAGAAAGAAAAAGGAAATTATTTCTACGTCTGATTACTTGCAGTAATATCTTATCTCTGTTACAAGCCTTTCTATATTCTTCATCCTCTCATTCAAAGTCTCGTATTGGATTCTCAAGCTGTCCATCTGGGTTAGAACCAGTTCCATCTTTGCCTTCACGTTATCCATGTTTGTTGGCTCAAAACTTGTTTCTGGCTTTGACGGGAGCGGCGGCAGCGCTGGCAGGGGTTCTAACTTTTTCCTGCTCATCTTTTGCTTTAGATTTGACAAAATCCCCATTCATAACACCCTTCCTGGAATCGGCATCCCTAGTATTGTTCTAATTTCCCTCCACAATGTTTCCAGCCTTCTGTTGCACTGGAATTGAATATAATTTCTTCTTACATCCTCATAAAATATTCTGTGATAAAGCCAGAGCAATCCACCTACTTCAGCCAAACCACCAAGCCTGGTTATTCCACTGTATATTGGAGATCTTTTGAAAGCAGAATCCAGTTGATAAAGAGTCCTCAGCTTCCCACCTATCAGGATGGTGACTTTCCCATCTTTTTTCGGGTCAGCTGGCTGAACACCTTGAATTGTTAATTCAGCAAAAATTGAGGTCCTTGCATCCAAAGTTTTGTCAGCATAAACTCTAACGAAGAATCCATGTGGGTCAGTGCTGATGTCCCATCTGAAATCCCTCTCCCAAACATCCTTCGGTTCGATTTCAAAAATTTTTATCATAAGCATTCTCGCTTCTTTTGCGACTCTAAACGGGTTCGGCCCAGTATAATTGATTGTCAACTTTGGAGCTGGAACTAAGCAGTCATCCTCAATTCTTAAAGTTGCTACCATGAAATCAACGAGCCTTCGGTAAAAGATTTAGAAATGCCTTTAACTCTTCTTGGAATTTCATACACCAGTCTCTGCACTGGTCTTTGTATCTTTTCCTTGTGTCTTCATAAATGACCCTGTGATAAAAGACTCTAAACATCTCATAGAACAAGCTTCTCTGCCACAGAGTGTCTTGAGGATATTCAGTTCTCAACCTACCTTCTATCATTATCGTTGCCGATCCTTCCTTGCCAAATTGCTTGCTTGGCCTTGCTTCACCATTCAAATCAACCAGAAGCTGGACAAATGTGAAGGTGTCCATATCTTTTGTTAAATCAAACCTGACTTTAAAAGTCTCCTTCCCACCGCTTCTATCCCAGGAAAATTCTCTTTCTTGCAGCTCACCCGCCTCATGCTTAAAAAGCGTGAAAAATACTTCCTTTATTTTGGTGTATAGTTCTTGAGGATTAGGCCCATTGTAATTTAAAGTCAGAAAGCTAACTCCTGGCACTAGGCAATCTTCATGAATCAAAAGCTTTGCTCTAGCGAATACAGGCATATAATCACTAAATTAAATATTGTAATAAAAGACTAAAAAGATATTTTATTTGAATCTTATAGTGTTTTTATGCTAGTAATTGTTTGCGGACTTCCAGGAACAGGGAAAAGCATAACAGCGAACCAGATAGCCAACGATATCGACGCAACAGTTCTAAGGGCAGATTCAATAAGAAAAGAGGCATTCAAACAAGGTACTGTAGAAGAGGCCCTAAAGTCATCCAATCCTTTCCAGTTCGATTTGGAATCTATTTTCGATAAAGAGAAATCTATTCCAGAAAAAATGCAAAGGCTGATTTGGAAACAGAAGGAGCTGGTTTATGACAAATTGCTCAAACAAGTTTCAGAGGTTTTGGCCAAAAACTTGAACATAGTTTTGGATGTCACGGCTTACAAAAAAGATGCAAGAAAAAGGATATATGAAATAGTAAAAAAAGCTAGTACAAAAGTTTTCTTGGTAGAGTGTGTTTGCGAAGAGGAAACACTTAAAAAAAGATTTGAAAAAAGGGCCAGAAAACCAGATGTGTTTTCCTATGTGGATAAAATGGAAATATACAATATTTTGAAATCAAAGTTCGAAGATCCAAGGGAAGATGGAAAACCAATATTGATATATGACACAGGAATTCAGAAGTTTGAAGTTAAAAACTTTTCAGATGAAGATGAAGAAGAACTGGAAAAACTAAAAGATTCTTTGGAAAAGCTTAGATTAAGGTTTGGTTAGCTCATTTGCATACTTAAAGCTCAACTCAAAATATTTTCTTGCCATCATTTCAGCCTCTTCTTTCTCTCTTTCGTTAACATGCAAGTCATTTAGTTTCAAACTCATCACCTTTCCACGTACATAAGCCCTCCAGCATTCATAAAATTTCAATAGCTTGAACAGTTCCTTTTCACCGCTGGACTCGACATATTTTTCAACGAAATATTTTGAAAGGTCTTCCCTACCATTTAGGTCTAGATCCATAGTAAAGAATGCTATGTCCAAAATTACGTCCGAGCATCGGTATCTGTCATTAAATTCTAAACAATCAAAAATGTAGATTTTGTCTGCAATGAAAATGTTTCCTGAATGTAGGTCACCATGGCAATCCCTTATTTTTCCTTCAGAGATTCTTTTTTCAAAAAGATTTTTATTGTTTTTTATAAAATTGTTTACTTTGTCTTTTATGAAATCAAACTTGTCCTTATCAATAGTTTTACCAATGAATTCAACTGTCTGATCAAAATTTTCATTCCATATATATGAAATGTTTTCAATACTGCCGTACTTGCTAATTTTTTCATTCGTCTCTGCTTTTGAATGGAAGTCAGCAATAATCTTCGCTATTTTACCAATAATTTTTTCATCAATCTTATTTTTTTTCAGAAGATTACTCATCATGGACTCTTGTGGCATCTGCCTCATTTTAAGTGCATATTCTACAACTCCACCTGCACCCTTGATTTTTATTTGGCCTTTGGATCGGTTTATAGGAACAACCGCCACATACATGTCTCCACACAACCTCTTGTTAAGTTCAAACTCCTTTTCGCAAAAAAATTTCCTATTCTCTAGTGTGCTGAAATCGAGAAAACCAAAGTTGACAGGTTTTTTTATTTTGTAAACATAATTACCCGTCAAAAAAACATAAGAGATATGGGTTTGGACCATTTCAATTTTTTTAACATCCTCATCATAAGCTTCAGGGCTCATCATGGCCCTGACTACATCAGCTTTGAACTCGTGATTCATAAATTAATAAATGTTAAATACATTAAAAAATAAGATTATCAAGTGATTTAGTGACTTTCAAAGTTAAAGATATAAACTTGGCAGAGAAGGGAATGCTGCAAATCGAGTGGGCAGAAAAACAAATGCCTGTTCTGATGATGGTTGCTGGTGAATTTTTAAATAAAAAACCTTTTAATGGGTTAACAATAGCTGCTTGCTTGCATGTGACAAAAGAAACTGCAGTTCTGGTGAAAGCTCTAAAAGCTGGTGGGGCAACTGTTGCTGTTTGCGGCTCCAATCCACTTTCTACTCAGGATGACGTTGCAGCTGCCCTTGCCGATGAAGGAATTAATATTTTTGCATGGAAAGGTCAGACTAATGAAGAATATTATTGGTGTATAAATGAAGTTTTGAATTTCAAGCCGAATATCACTCTGGACGATGGCGCGGATCTGATTAACACAATCCACACAACAAGAACAGAACTTCTACAAAATATCTTGGGTGGTCAGGAGGAAACTACTACAGGAGTGATAAGGTTGAGGGCAATGGCGCAGGACCAGGCACTCAAATATCCTGTTATTGCTGTGAACGACACGCCAACAAAAAGCATGTTTGACAATGTCTATGGAACAGGCCAGAGCGCTATAGATGGAATAATCAGGGCAACAAATGCTTTGATGGCAGGTAAAACTTTTGTGGTTTCCGGTTACGGCCAATGCGGTGGTGGGATTGCTCGAATAGCAAGAGGAATGAATGCAAATGTAATTGTCACTGAGGTAGACCCGATAAAAGCCTTGAAAGCGAGCATGGATGGGTTTAGAGTGATGCCAATGATTGACGCTGCAAAAGTCGGCGATATATTTTGCACAGCCACTGGTTGCAAAGATTCGATAAAAAAAGAGCATTTGATGGTTATGAAAGATGGGGCAATTCTTGCCAATGCAGGCCACTTCAACGTTGAAATTTCCATTCCAGACCTCGAAAGCATTTCTTCAGGCAAAAGAAGGATCAGGGATTTCGTTGAAGAATACACAACTAAAGACAACAGGAATATTTATCTGATTGCTGAAGGCAGACTTGTGAATCTTGCAGTAGCCGAGGGGCATCCTTCTTCTGTGATGGACATGTCATTTTCCAATCAGGCCTTGTGCTGCGAATTTTTGGCTGAAAACTACAGGCAGTTAAAACCTACTGTCCATGATGTGCCGAGAGAGATTGATTCAAAAATTGCAAGAATGAAATTGGAATCACTTGGAATGAAAATTGACAATCTATCATCAGAGCAGCAGAAATATATGACCAGCTGGAAAGACGGAACATAAGAATATAAAATTCCATCTACAAAAAATATTTATGTTTAAAGAGATTGGTACTGCTTTAATTTTTCTAGGAATACTGTTTTTATTAGTAGGTTGGTTTAGTAAAAGTTCCAGCATGTTTATATTTGAAATGGTCTCAGGACCAATTCTTATATATGCTGGTTGGCAGCTGATGAAGTGGTGAGATGCTATACAAAATAATCGGAGGGATTTGCTTTGTCGTTGGGTTAATGATAGTTATAGGCTTCCCTTGGATATCCCAATATCAGTTTGAAGCATTGACAAAGACCGGAATAATCTTTGGCCTCATCCTAATGGCTATTGGATTTTACCTGATGAAAATTTAAGCAAACCCAAACTAATTTTATATTAGTATGACAGTAGTCCTTCCAGAATGCCCAGCACCTAGACCATTCGCCGACGTACCAGCCGGTACAATGAAAGTTTCGCCGGGAGATGCTATCTGCGCCTATCCCTTTGAGGCAGAGATGCGATTAGACTTTACTACACCAATCGGCAAATGGACAGCTGGCAGCTATTCCCTATTCTTTCAACTTCCAAAATGGGGGTTTTGGAGAGGCAAAATAGAAGAGTGGGTTTTTGTCTCCCCTGTTTTTCGTGAATATTATCAACTGACAATTCAACAGGCTGAACAATTAGAAGCTTCTATAAAAGGTGGACTGGCCAGCATCGCTCAGTCAATATCAGATATGGAACTTGTCTGGCACGACCTGAGAAGATATAAAGAATTCTTGGATTACTTCACTCAGATAGAGAAAGGCAAGAAAAAAATCAAAGAAGGGAAAAAAGAGGAAGGAGAGGAAGAACTTAAAAAAGGAGAGCAATCGCTCAAGTCAGTTTTTATCGATCAGGTTGATGTTCACACAGGCGAAGGGATTGCATTAAAACTGATTGCACCAAGATGGCCTACAATAATTGCAGACTTTATGAAGCTGGCAGACGAAGACACAGATCCTAGGAAAATAATTGGTGCTTTTGATAAAAAATTTGGGTACAAGATTTCTGAGCCGCAGGCAGTTGTTCTTGCAACAAAAAACAAATTGTATGTTGAATGGAGAGATAGGTTGTTCAGGCCAACCGTTCAAGAGAGATACCAGAGCATGATGGGCTTGTATGAATCAAGAAAAAAATCTGTAAAAGAGTACAAGGAAATGCTAAAGCCGACAATTGCAAGAGCTGTGATGATAAGGGATGCTCTCAGAACTCCAGAGACAAGGGCAACAATATTAAAATCTTGGTACAGGCCAGACGCTCAGGCAATATCAGCAGATTTCATGAAGCTATGGGCCTGGAAGCCTTTTGCACCTTCGGAAAAATATAAAATCACAAGGATGAACATTGATAAAATCCATGCATCAAAAGCTGGATTCACTTCAGAGCAGATAGCAGAGATTCACAAGGAACTTGATAAAAAAGATGAGTTAGGAAGAGTTAAACCGGGAGGTGGGTGGGATGAGATTGTGAATGCACTTCCTCAAGAGCCATCAATCGACAAAATCGTAAAAGCATTGATTCCAGATGTGGAAAGGGAATACCAGGTGAGAATTACTGCTTGGGACATTTACAATGCAAGGCAGATGCTCATCAAACAGTTTAAAGAGTCGATGATAGGTATGGGAGGGATTGAACCTTGGGTTTTCAGTCCCTATTTTATTTTTGTAAGCATACCAATGTTAAGAACAGTCTTGAGGCTGCCGAATGGTGAGGAGATTGAAGATGTGCAGATGGAAGATTTCTTCGCTGCAAACCAATCCCAAAATTTCATCATCATCCATTGCTTGGAGTTGGTTGCAAGAGACAAGCAGCTAGACAATCACATCAATCAGCTTTTGGGGAACATCGGAGCAAATGGAAAAGATATAGAGACAATAGAAGAGATGGTGAAGAAAGAATTCCCAGAAGTTTATGGCGAGTCTGAGGAGCAGAAGAAAATGCAGAAATTTCAGAAAATGAAAAGCACTTCTGGGGATATAAAAAAGGCATTCAGTTCAGTAAAAGAAGGACTCGGTAAAGTTTTGGATGCACTAGGACTTGATTTGATGTTCTTGAAGGCCCATGGCCCTTACGAGTTCCAATTCTATCACAGAGTAGCCAAGTACCATCAGCCTGAAGTTGGTCACAATTTCAATGTTATCAGAGATTTTCTGAAAGGAAAGTTCGAAGTCCCTGGAATGGGTTGATTATATGCCGTATGTAGTAGGAGTCTCGAGTGGAATCTTTTCTGCAATTCCGGAAGGGGAGAGAATACAATTTGCAAGCTTGGCAAAGAAAGCAGAATACTGCATCACAAAAGGTGTCGAGTTTGTTCAGATTGATTTGGAATCAGTTGCTGAGTTCAAAACTCCTGACATCAAACCTGAGATGGAAAGAATCAAGAGGATGGGGATCACTTTTGGAATTCACTCGGAGACAAAAGCCTTTGGTGTGGAAGTTGCTGAGCTTGATTCTGCAATAGAAACTGATTATAAATTTGGCCATGAGAGGCTGGTAGAAATACTTGAGAAGTCCGGAGAGATTGGAAGTAAGTATGTTTTGGTTCACTCATCAGAGTCTGAACCGTTTCTTTTACTTGAAAGACATCTTCAACCTGCATTTCTTGTAGATTTTTTTGGTAATCCTTTTAGAAAGTTTCTTGAAGATCCAAAAAATAGCTGGTTGATTGATTGGGCTATAGGTGGAAAATCTGAAGAAATAAATGGAATTCAACAGAGCATCTATGACAGTTGGCTTGCTAAAGGAAAGAAAATTACTTCACAAGACATAAGAGAGTCTTTGACGAAGAAAAATATTAACCCCCAAACCTTCATGTGGATTGAGCTGATAGGATATCAAATAGAGGAGGCTTTGAGAAGAAGGATGGAGGACATAGCTGAACGGGAGGAAATTCAGTACGGGATGGATTATGATTCAATGGCTCCAGAATATAAAGACAGGACAAATGATCAAGTCAGAAGAAATATTGAAATTTTTCTCAAAGATATAAGGATAATAATTTTAGACTATGTTCAGTCACGAACTCTCCATTACGGACCAGAAAGAGTTGCTTATTACTTCACTGCGAAATGGATGGAAACCAACAAAGATCCTCTTTGGGAAAATATTGTTAGAGCAAATGTGGAATATTTTGCTAAGGATGAGAATAAAACAGTTGCAGAGTGGATGAACTCAAGAGGGATTAAAAATCTGTCAATAGAAGATGAAAACTTTAGAAAATATAGCTACCTTTGGGTTCCTGCTGTTTCTGCAAAATATATATGGGGACATCTCAATCAAGATAAAAATCCCAGCAAATTGTATGCTAACTTGAAAGAGACAATTAAAAAATATAAAATGCCTCTTGTTCTTGAGACTCCTATGGCCCATCGAGGAATAGAAGAGTGGTTGAGGTTGCCAAATCCAATACAGATGTATTATCTGGCTAAACAAGTGAATGAGGAAGCTGGTTTTGAATGTGTGGCTCTGGCAATGGATTTCGAGCACATGATAAGCATAAGGCTCGAGCCTGAAAAGGTTATTGATGTTTTGCCTGAAGGGGCGGGAAAATTTGTAAGAGTTCTGCATTTAGGATATCCAGCGCCGCTTGCCCCTGCTCACATCCCAATTCCTTTTGGTTCAGAACAGCAGCTCTACTTGTACAAGATGATGTACATGCTGAGGCAGAAAGGATTTGGGAAAAATAATTCAGAGTTCTTTATTATTTTTGAGAGAGGAGGAGGAGCAGATCCCATTCAGCAGTCAGTCCTTGCTATTAGAGAAATAGTTAAATTCTTGGAAAAAGACACGCCTTGGGGCAAGTTGCCAGCAGAATTCTACGGCTTGGCTACAGGCCAGATCGCTTCTTGGGAGAGGCAACTCACAACTATTAGGGAACATGCGAGAGAACCCCTAAAAGGATTGATAACCACGCCAGAAGAAGATCATACATTCCTTGGAAGAGCAGCGATAGAAAAAGGCAAAAGACCAGACGAGTGGAAGAAAGAAGAACTCAAGTAATTTATTCTTGCGGAGAATATGGGCCGAGGAATCTTTCAATGGAAGTTATCTCTAAAAACTTTTCCAAATCCATATCCCGAACCCTTTTGTAGTCTTGAGGGGTTTTCATCCATAGCCAGCTCTTCAAGGGCAGCACACCTTCGAAGCATCTCATCGCATCATACATCTTTGTTATTATCTTCGATCTCTCGAGATCAGTAGGCAACTCCTCATCTTCAATCTCAAAAAACAGTTTGTTCAACTTCGAATCTAAAAAGAAAACTCCTGTGTTAACATACTCTCCCTTTGGCAAAATTGTTATCGGTTTTTCTTCAAAAACTTTTAGGATTTTGGTTTTTGGGTCAGACTTTATTCTACCGAATTGACTGAACTCGCTTGGACTTCCGACAACAGTTGCAAGGAATCCCTTCTTCAGGCCTATGAATTGAAACTTGGCCATCTCTTTTATACTGATTTTCAGAATGTCAGATGCATTCACTGAAATTTTCGGTTTGTTCTCGTCCAAAACTCCATTTTCCAGATAATATTTAATCACACCAGCCCTTCCCAGTCTTTTGTCTTCTGGTTCTGTCAGGAATGTGAATTTAATTTCAGTGTTTTTTGAAATTTCCTCGCAGTGCTTTATTATAGAGTCAGGGGAATGCCATAGAGAAACAAAAATATGCTTCAGTCCGGCCATGACGTAAGGCAAAATTACCCAGTCTATCATCGGCCTTGGCTTTTTTCCTACATCTGTCAGCGGCTTGGGACACTTGCCTTGATTAACAGGCCACCATCTCTCACTCAAACCACCAGCATGAACAATTAATTCTGAGTTTAAGAAATAGGATTCTGGTGTATCAATTTGCATATGAATTAATTGCTGGCTAGGTATTTTTATGCCTTTTGAATTTATGAACCTGTCCCAAGTTTCATATTTTTTGTCAATATTCACTTCTAAATTTAACCACTACTAAGTGATAGAAACATTTATATATGATGAAAAATAATGGATATTTATGTCTTTGGAAAAACTAGAAGAAGAATTAGAGGATGTAGAATTGGCTAAGAAAGAAGAACAGGAACCAAAGCCACAGAAAGAAATTTTTGCAAAAGTGGTCAAGTTCACGAACGAAGCTAGAAAGCAGTATGGAGACATGATAAAATGTGTTCTAATTTTTGGTTCGGCTGCTAAAGGAACGATGGTTAAGGGATCAGATGCAGATGTTTGGGTCATTCTCGACGACACGGCAACGAAGAGTTCGGAAGACCTGGACAAAATCAATTCTCAGTTGTATCTGATTGCTCATGAATTGAAGGATTTGCACGTACAAACCACTGCTTTAACAGAATTTTGGAACTGGGTAAAGATGGGATCGCCTGAATTGGTCAATTTTTTGAGATATGGGTTAACAATTTATGACACTGGATTTATCAAGCCAGTTCAGAGAATGCTTCAGATGGGTTTGATCCCACCGAGCGAGGAAACAATAAGTTTGAAAGCAAGGACCGCAGAAGCAAGATACAGAAAAATAAAGATTGACATCAAATCAATGATTTTCGAGTTGAGGTATACAATGCTTGACATAGTTCAGGCAACTGTAATGTATTTTTACAAAAAACAGCCGGACTACAAGGCTGCTCCAGAGTTCTTGGAAAAATTGGTAAAGGAGAAAAAATTGGAGAGAATTTATATTGACAAGTTTAAAGAGTTGGACCAGCTTTGGAAGGATATTGATCACAAGGTAATTAAAAATGTTACTACAGAACATCTGGAGAGAGCTTTGGTTTTAGCAAAGGAAATGATTGATAGATTCAAGAAATTACTGCCAGAAGAAATACGTGGAGAAGAATTGCCAGAAGAATAGTGATCAAATGAAGAAAGAAATCAAAAAAGAGAAAAAGAAAGAAGAGAAGAAGCAAGTGCCGGACACAAAAGAGAAAAGATTAGAAGAAGTGAAAGAGTTTTCTAAGCAAATTTTGGAAAAATATGGGAAACACATTAAATGTATTGTTATGATGGGTTCTGTTGCAAGGGAAGAGTTCAAGCCAGCAAGTGATATTGATGTCTTTGTTGTTATAGATGATACAGCTCAATCGATCACTCCTGAACAGCATGATAAAATTGATGATGACATAGAAAATATTGCAGAAAAAATTTCCAAGAATATTTCCATTCAACCTTCCTATACATTAACAGAATTCTGGGACTATGCCCGTGTCTGCCACCCGATAATTTACAATTTTATAAAGGAAGGTGTTGCTGTTTACGACACTGGTTTCTTTGCTCCGATCAAAAGACTGCTGGAAATGGGAAGGATTCCTTCGACCCGTGAAGCGATTGAGAGTTACATGGAAGGAGCGCCTAAAAAACTGATGAGGGCGAAGACTGTGAAGCTGCTGATGTTGGCTGAAGATTGTTATTATGCTATGTTGAACACAACTCAAGCTGTTCTGATGTTCATGGGCTTAGCACCACCGGTTCCGAACAAGGCCTATGATGATGTGAAAAAGTTTTTGGTCGAGCCAGGCATTGTTGAACCAGAGTATGCTGAATGGCTGAAAGAGATAATCGAGATAAGAAAAAAGATCGAGCACAAGGAAATGATGGATGTAACTGGTCAGTTTGTTGACGAGTGGATTGGTAAAGCCGAGAAGTATATTGATAAGATGTTTGGACTATTGAATGCACTCGAGATAAGGAAGAAGGAAAAGATTCTTGAGAGAACTCATGAGGTGATGCTGAAAGCTGCGATTACTGCCCTGAAGACTTTGAACAAGATGCCTGAGAAGCAGGAAGAGATTCCAACGGTTTTCAAGAGGGAGTTTATCGACAGTAAGATGATAGAAGGTTATTATTCTGATATTTGGAAGAGAATTGATGAAATGAAAAAACTTGCAGATCAAAAGAAGATAAAGGAGATTCCTGACAAAGAAGTTTACGAAATGAGAGAATATGTGAGGAAACTGATAAGAGATTTGGCAAAAGTTCTGAAAGACAAAGAGATTAGTGAAGAAAAATAAAAGTTATTTTATGCAAATGCCCAAATTTGGTCACATTTTAAGTCCTTATGAAGATGTCTTTAAGCAAATTGAATTTTTCGGCAAGTCTAAATTTGATTTTATAGAATTTTCAACTGAAGAACCAATGATTACTCCAGAGTTCCTTTCAAAAAACAGGCAAAAGATACGTAAAGTGATGAAAAAATACAAACTCTTTGGCACAGTTCATGCACCAATAAATACGGAATTAGGATCTAACTTTAACGATATCAGAATCGATTGGATAAAATTCACTAAAAAACTAATCAGATTATACAGTGAATTGCATGTAAAAAAATTTAATTTGCACACAAGATACCAGACGCTTGGTGAAATAGACAATGTTTTAGAAAAAATTTTCTTAAATAATTTTGTTTCTAGCTTGAATGAAATCGTTAGATTCAGTAAAAAATATGGAATTAAAATTGTGGTAGAGAATGGCAATAGAATAGGGTTCAAAGATGCAAAAAACATCAAATACATCGTGGATAGAACAAAAGATTTAGGTGTTTGCTTTGATTTTGGGCATGCGTTTGCTCGTGGTGGGATGAGAGAAATTGAAATATTCTTTAAACTGCTGGGAAATAGAATAGAGCATGTTCACATGCATGATAACCATGGTAATTTTGACGAGCATCTACCAATAGGTAAAGGCAAAATCGATTATCCCTATGTTGTGAAAATGTTAAAGAAATTTGGTTATGATAAAACAATTACATTTGAAATTTTTACAAGTAAAGAGGATGCTGTAAATTCTAGAGAAAAAATAAAGATGTTGTGGCAAAAATAAAAATAAATTTAAGATTCTGGTGCGACGGAACTTTTTTCAAGTACCTGAACGTCTAGGCCTTTCTCTTTCAAATATTTGACAGAACTTTCAGACAAAATTTTATCTGATACAGCTACTTCCCACCAATTATCTACATTTAAACCTGAAGCTAATCTTACACTCTTAAATGTTTTAGTGTTATTACGAATATGCTGATCAAATATCTCACTAAAAAGGGGTATACTAGTATACTGACCAACTTTAAGGCCATCTTTTTGCAGTGCATCCAAAATATAAACTAAAACATTTTCTGAATCTTTCAAATCCTCACTTGCAGGTCCAACAGCATAAGTTGCTAAAACATTTTTCATAACTTATCATTCCTCTTTAGCTTTCTTCTCGACTTCGTCCTCTATTCCAAGCTTCTCAATCAATTCCTTGTATCTGTTCCTGATTGTGACCTCAGTAACACCAACAACATCTGCAACCTCTCTCTGCGTTCTCTTCTCTCCAACCAGAACGCAAGCAACATATATCGCAGCTGCAGCAACTCCAGTTGGTCCTTTGCCTGAAGTGATGTCGTGTTTCTTAGCTTTCTTCAATATCTCAACTGACTTAGCCTGAACTCTATCACTCAAACCAAGCATTGAGCAGAATCTTGGAACAAATGTGACTGGGTCTGCTGGTAGAATTCTAATATGCAATTCTCTTGCTATGTATCTGTATGTCCTGCCAATCTCTCTCTTCTCGACTCCACTTGCTTCTGAAATCTCGTCCAAAGTTCTTGGTGAGTCAAACTCTCTTGAAACTGCATAAGTCAAAGCAGCAATAACTGATTCAATGCTTCTTCCTCTTACCAATCCTTTGTTGACAGCATCCTCATAGTATCTTGCGATTCTCTCGTGGATGCTTCTTGGCAAGTTCAAAAATGAAACAATCCTCTGCAATTCAGACAGAGCAAATGAAAGATTCCTGTCCTTTGATTTGATCAATCTCTTATGCCACTTGGTCAATCTGTAATATTGAGCCCTTTTCTTTGCAGGCACCTTGTACAATTCACCAAGTCCTTTACCAATTTCCGTGGTCAATCCCTTGTCGTGCTTGGTGAAAGTCAATGGAGCTCCACCTCTTGCCCTCTTACTCATTTGCTCAGAATCAAAAGCTCTCCATTCCTGTCCAGTATCAATGATATCTTCTTTCAAAACAAGCCCGCATCTTGGATTTGCACAGATCAGTTCTCCTCTTGCCGGATCTTCAATAAAATTAGTATTCCCACACTCAGGACATCTTGTATTTCCTTTTACAGGTTTTTTAGCTGCCATTTTTAACACATTCCCAGTGTTTCATCATTAATGTTATAACCTCTTTTGACACCAGCACATAAATATTTTCCAGGGATTGGATTAGATGTTAACATGTTTCTTGTCGTACCTGGAGCATAGAGAAAGTCAAGTGCTCTTCCCAAAGATCTTTTTATTTGTTCTATTGTTACCATATTTCATCACTTTAAAGTGAAACTACTTTCGTCAAAAGGTAAATAAATAATACACCGAAAAGTATTTAAATGTTATGGTTTTTGGCTCTGTCGCATGATTTTATTGGTTTAGTGAAATTTAGAGAATTGTCGCATTTTATGGGTATTCTTTAATAATCAGCATTTCAAAATTTTATTATGAAGAAAAAATGGTATAGCAATCCAAAGTCTTGGAAATTCTGGTTTGCTGTAATTTTACTTTTCGGAATCGTTATGATTTTTAATGTATACGGATTTTTCATGCTGTTAGTTGGAATCGGAGCAATCGGTATTTATCTCTATTTTACAGGTAGAAAAAAGGAAGCAAAAAGAATTCTTGGAACGAAAATGGAATGGGTGGCTGTAATTATAATTATCTTAGTTATAATTGTTGTAGCTTTACTTTATTCTTATTCTCTTCATTAGACAAGCTCTTTTTTAGCAAACTCAACCATTTGTTTCTATCAAGATTCAGTTCTATGTTAGCAACTTGGCTTGGTGTCAAACCGTTCAAAGCTTGGTGCGGTCTTACGAAGTTGTAATAGGTTCTGAACCCCTCTGTCAATTGTTGTGCTGTATGTCCTGCTTTGACTAATTAACTTAAACAAAAAAAATAAAATTATTACAGGAACTTCCATGGAAAAACTAGTTAACTGCCCTAGATGCGGAAGGATGAACACTGCCGAGAACTTGATATGTTCTAACTGCGGTCTAGTATTCTCCACGAAAAAAGAATTTCCTATCTCTAAAGAAAAAATTAAAGAAGGTATAGAATCATTTATTCTCACTAAAACAAAACAAAAATTTAGCTTGGAATTTTTAAGGCCAAACGAGACAAAACTTTTTCTATTCATCAGCCTTGTGTTTACATCTTTATTTTTACACATGCTAGTCAAGAATAAAATAATTTTTTCTGTAGTTTTCTATCCTTCACTCTACTGCTTCACTTGCTACTGGGTTTCAAAACCAAAAATAAATTGGAAAACTTTTCTTCTTGAATTCTTTTTACTGCTTTTATTGTTTACTGTAATTTTTTCATTGATTTAATTCCACAGCATTCTCAGGTACTCTTGCCAACTTGCTTCCACAAACAGGACAATTTTTTTTCTCAAAAAATCTCTTACAACTTTTACAATAATTTTTCCACGTAATCAGTTTTGTAATTTTTTTGTTGAATACAGAAACATATTTTATTCCAAGCTTCTCAGCAACATTCTGAATGTTTCTATCATCAGAAATTATTTCAGACTCGTTTTCTTTAGCAGCAGCCAGAACTTTCAAGTCAGTATCTGAAAGTTTTTCCAAATCACCACTCTCCCTTGCAACATTTTTTATTTCATCCAGAACTTTTTTCGATGGCTCAACGACTTTCAATTCCAAACCTGATAGTTTGATCGAGCTGATCTTGTCTTTAACCTCTCCCACAACCTCTTGGACTGTCAAAATTTCTTCAAATCTCCTAAAATCATTCAAATAAATGATTGCTGAAGTGTCAAGAACAACTCTCATAGTTAAATATTATTCAAACCCATATTTTATAATCAGGGTGAGTTTGTTTGGTAAAAGAATTTCCTTCATCTCCTCTCGAAAAAATTGCTCGAGAAGCTGGCAAGGTAATTGGAGTCGACAGGGTGTCGGCATCTGCTACAAAAGAATTGAGAAATGTTTTGCTTGAGATTTCTGACAAAGTTGGTTTAGACGCTGTTGCTGCCGCTCACCATGCTGGTAGAGTGACGATAAAGAGAGAAGATATTATTCTTGCTGTGAGGAAGTGATATCATGGAAAAAACTAATGCTTCAATAAAAGAATTGAAACCAAACGGCTTTGTTATAGTCGATGATGTGCCTTGCAGGATTGAAAAGGTTGATGTAAGCAAGTCTGGCAAGCATGGTGCGGCTAAGGCCAGAGTTGATGTGATTGGTCTTATGGATAATAGAAGAAGGAGTATAGTCAAACCTGCGGATGAAACTATGGATGTCCCAATTGTCGTGAAGAAAAAAGGTCAGGTGCTTGCAATAGTCGGCAACAAAGCTAAGATCATGGATTTGAGCGATTACTCTATGCTTGAGCTTGACATCCCAGAAGAAAGAAAAGAAGATGTGAAGCAGGGCGAGGAAATATTTTATTTTGAAGTCTGCGATATAAAAACTCTAAAGGAATTGAAATGAAAAAAATATTTTACCTGTTTGCATTATTGTTTTTCTTATTTTTTGTTAGTACTGCAAAAGCTCAAATGATCTGGGCCTCCAATTCAACCGGCGGCGAGAAAACTACATTTTACACAAACGAAACAATTTATCTTACAAGCAACAAAATAATCACCTCAGCAATTTCAGTAAGAATCTATATAGTAAACGACAACAACACCTGGGCAAATGGTACTGTTTTGAATGATGTAAGAGGCAGCTACACAGAAAAATCTACAAACGACACAGGCTATTTCAATAGCGAGCCGATTTGGACCTCGCCTTCAGTTGGAAAGTATGACATTGTAGTTGATGTTAACAAGGACGGCATTTACAATAATAGTTTTCAGAATAATGATTATGTTGACAGCTTAACAACAACGGGATTTGAAGTTTTGGCTGCTCCCTATCCAACTCTTACAATTTCACTTGGATCAAACACACCCGCAAATCACAACTGGAATGCCAGCGACAAAAGTGATAATGTGATGATTCAAATGAAAGTTGCATCTGGCTCTTACGAAGGCGTGACAATCAACTCAATCGGTTTAAAAGCGAGTGGTACAGGTGATGACAAGAATGGAATTTCTATAATACGTTTGATTTTAGATTCAAACAACAATGGCGTTTATGATTCTAGCGACAGCCTAATAGGTTACAGTCCAACATCTCCTCCATACTTAAGGGACGACACCTTTGCAGCAATAAATCTGCAAAACGGATACGTACTAACTGCAAATTCAAATGTCAGCATGCTTATAACTTATACAATGTCCAGCTCATTGTCTCCCGGAGACACCTTTAGCTTCCAGGTAGCATCTGTAACTGCTGTCGGATCTTCATCCGGGCAATCAGTTACAGTCAGCGGAATTCCAATCAGCTCAGCAGTTAAAACTGTAATCTCTTCAGTCACAACAACTACAACCACTTCAACAACTGAAAGTACAACATCAACAACAGCCCAAGCCACAACTTCAACAATTCCAACCACCACAACAATTTCAGACCAAGGAGAAAAAAGCAACTACATGATGATAGCTATCGTTATAACTGTTGCTGTTACTGTTGGCGTTATCGCCTTTCTATTCTTCAGAACTAGGCTGACTAGACAAACCTACGAGTACAAGTGGAAGCAAATTTCAGTAAGCCACTTTAACTAGCTTTGTTTCACACATTGGACAATTTTTCAATTTGTCCCCGAATGTTCTGTTGCACTTGCTGCAGTATTTCATGTCATCAACTTTGAAATATTCTATATTTTCTTTTGTTTTAATAAATGAATTAATTGTCAACCAGTTTGAACCCGTAGTTTCTGTACAAATCTCTTCTCAGACCTGAAGAAACTTTCTTTTTCCTGTTCTTCACAGTAACAAACTTTCTTTTTATTTTTGTTTCATCAAATCTTTTCTTCCCATTCAATCTCAAAACTTCTACTTCTTTCATTTCTCTCACTAAATATAGCTTCCGCTAACCTGTTCAATTTAAGAAAAGAATTTGGACACCACCAACTTGATTAAACTGTTTATCAAAGTCTAGTCAACCTCAGACGATTAGTAAGAGCCAGCTGAACTGCTCGCACGAATGCTTGCAGCGTACACTGCTCTCCTATCAAACTTGTAGTCTACAAGAGCCTTCGCCACTCCGCCGATTGTTGCCAACCAGCTTTGTGATCGGCTGTCTATTTTTCCGGATGGTTTCGTCCTTAGATGCTTTCAGGACTTATCCATGTATGGCTTGGCTGCCCGG